>JABLTK010000931.1_pt1 | contig 91734 bp, 85 predicted proteins | sample 7160131 | NCBI WGS metagenome assembly JABLTK01 (sample SAMN14651221, study PRJNA627086) | human gut metagenome | isolation source: feces | host: Homo sapiens | reverse complement strand
GAGGTTAAACCGGAAATTCTTTCAAGTTCCTGTACGCGTTGTTCGTTTAATTTGGACACTTCCTCTTTCATCCTGTTTAAGGACTCTTCGCGCTGTGCCAAACTACTTTCCTTGCGCTCGATAGCATCTGCTTTCTTGTCGATGTTTTCTTCCTTCTGCTGAACCCTTCTCTCATAACGCTGTGCTTCCGCTCTGCGTTCCTTGATTTCCTTGTCCAGTTCATTCTTGGTACGAATGGACTCTTCCTTAATCTCAAGCAACGACTCACGTTTCTTGGTTTCCGCAGTTTTCAGAGCTTCATCGATAATCTCCCTTGCCTTGGCATCTGCATCACCTAACTTTGCTTCCACATACTTTTTACGTCTGTCTACAGCAACCTTTGCAGTAACCGGAATGGAGATAAGAAGCGAAACCGCTACCGCTCCCAAAACATACAACCATGTCATGTACAGGAGCACCTCCTTATTAAGTTTTTATGTATGGCGGATAACTTAAAAATATCTGCCAAACATATCTTTTAAAAAGCATTTTACAACAGTTAAATTGTAAAGTAAAAAAGTATCTGTGTCAAGTGCAGTTGTATAATTTTTCGTACAAATTGAATAAATTATAGCGTTCAGCGAAACAATGCTCTGTAAATTTTTTCGCTTTCAAACCCTTTTCTGGCAAGAAAACCGTACATTCTCTGTAATTCTTTCCTATCCGCTTCTTCTTTACAGAAATGCTTTTTCTGAAGCAGGGCTTCTATCTGGGCATCCTCATCCTGGGTGTTGCCCTCTTCCGTCCATAGGTCGTAAGCCTTTTCAAAATCATCCGGGCTTATCCCCCTCTGCAGCATGGTATGGGCGATGCTTTTTTTGCTTTTGGAGCCGCCGTGATACACAAGGTAGTCCCTCACATACCGCACATCATCCACATAGTGAAAGGACTCCACATAGGAAAGTGCCTCCTCTATCAGCTCTTCCGGATAAAAGCTCTTTTTCAGCTTATCCGCAAGCTGTTTACGGGTGTAATCTTTTTTCTGCAGCAAATTCATGCAGCGCAGCTTTGCCCGCTTCGGCAGTACCTCCCCGGTAATCTCCCGGTAGGCTGCCTCCGTAAGTTCTTTTTCCTCTTTGATGCCGTATTTACGCAGTTCGCCTTTGTACAGGGCAAAGGCGAACTCTTCGTCTATATATACTTTTACTTTAGAAGAGGACACCTCTTCTATCCGGTTCACTGTCATTTTTCTTTCTTGCTTTCCGCTTTTTCGTCAGGATTTGCCGTGCCTGCCTCTGCATGCAGTCCGAAATGCTCCCTGACTTTGTTTTCAATTTCATCGCAGACTGCCGGGTTGTCGCGCAGATACTGCTTGGCATTCTCACGTCCCTGGCCGATTTTATTGCCTTCGTAGGCAAACCAGGCACCGGACTTGTTGATAATGCCCACGTTGGATGCCAGATCCACAATGTCTCCCTCTTTGGAGATACCCTTGCCGAACATGATGTCAAACTCCGCTTCCTTAAACGGCGGTGCAATCTTGTTCTTTACGACTTTTACCCTGGTACGGTTGCCGATGACTTCTCCTCCCTGCTTCAGGGCTTCGATACGGCGCACGTCCAGACGTACGGAGGAATAGAACTTCAGCGCACGTCCGCCGGTGGTCGTCTCCGGATTGCCGAACATAACACCGACTTTTTCACGCAGCTGGTTGATAAATACCACCGTACAGTTGGATTTGCTGATAACGGCAGTCAGCTTACGGAGTGCCTGGGACATCAGTCTTGCCTGAAGGCCTACATGGCTGTCGCCCATGTCGCCGTCGATTTCCGCTTTGGGAACCAGTGCCGCAACAGAGTCCACTACCACAATATCGATTGCGCCGGAACGCACCATGGTCTCGGTAATCTCCAGCGCCTGCTCGCCGTTGTCCGGCTGGGAAATGTATAAATTGTCAATGTCAACGCCGATATTTTTTGCATATACCGGGTCAAGGGCATGCTCCGCATCGATAAATCCGGCGATGCCGCCCCTTTTCTGGACTTCGGCAATCATATGCAGGGTAACGGTGGTCTTACCACTGGACTCCGGTCCGTAAATCTCTATAATACGTCCTTTGGGAATACCGCCCAGTCCCAGTGCAATGTCAAGGCTTAAGGAGCCTGTGGGAATGGTCTCCACATTCATCTGTGCGGAGGGGTCGCCGAGCTTCATCACAGCTCCCTTTCCGTACTGTTTTTCAATCTGCACAAGGGCAGCATCCAAAGCTTTTAATTTTTCATCTCTTTCCATAGTCTGTCTCCTTCATGAAGAACAAATGTTCTGATGTAATCAGAATAAAACATCTGTTCGATTTTGTCAATTCCTTTCTTCTTTTTTTTCGAATTTTATCCGTTTTTCAAAGCTCACTGCCATCATAGCACAGTAAGTGTCCCATAAATCACCCTCAACGGCATCTTCCTCCCTCCGTTTTTTCTTTTACATTTTTCAACACGAAACAGGTGGCGAAATGCCGGATAAGCTATAAGAACGTGTCAGAAATGTTTTCTGTAAAAAATGTACCACATCTTCTGCCCGGAAGCAAGCCGATATGGTACATTTTCTTCTGTTGTTTCTGTTTTCTTTTTTCGTCCCGGTAGCGAAACCCGGGAATTAAAATATATTCCGGTAATCCATGTAATCTTCATAGGTCACGTAGACAATCTCCCCGTCCAGGTTCAGTCCCACTTCCAGTCCCATGGGGGTATAGAAAAGCACCAGTGTGTCTTCATCCTTCAGCATGGCAAGGATTTCCTGGTCGGTGTAGTCCGTCAGAGCGCCGTCTCCGTTTTCACTTATCTCCCTCTCCCTGAAGTCCACGGCAAAATCATCATTCAGATTTAAGATATCCGTATTGGTCAGGATATTGCCGGTGGCAAGGTCAATGTTTACACAGTAAAAATTGATGTCGCTTAAGTAGTCGGAGCCGTCCTGATAGCGGATTTTTTCGGAATACACCACGCTTAAAATCTCTTCGTCCATGTAGGTGACATAGGCATCCGAAGAAAAATAAAAGATTCCGTCCTCCGACATGGTGTCCGCCACATAATCCATATAAAAATCCCGGAAGTATTCATACTCGTAGTAAAGTTCACCGTTCAGATACTCTTCATCTTCTCTGCCGGAGGTAATCTGCGGATATTCTACCTGGATAAACACGTGCCCATCTTCCGTATTGCAGTAGGTCGTCAAAAATGAAATCTGATAGGAAAGGTTGTCCTTCAAATCGTTGTACGGTCCGGAATAATAGGGAACATCCTCCCTCTGGCCCTCTTCCTTCCGGTTTTCACCGGTACTGTCATAGGTTCCTTCCTGCAGGCCGTATCCGATATAGGAATCCCCCGTTTCCCACTCCCCGTCACCTTCTCCGGAAGGCGTCTGAAAATCGTCCTGCGGCACACGGCTTTCTTCCGGCAGGGTACTTTCCTCCGGCAGCTTTTCCCCGTCTGTATCATCCAAAAGCCCTTCCGTCACTTTTCTTTCTTCCATCAGTACCGGTTCTTGTTTTCCTTCTCCCCACAGTCTGTTAAACAGATGGATGCAGGTAAAGAACAGCACTACGCAGAGGAGAAGAATGACCACTATGGTTATCCCCACAAGCAGGGCGGTTCTGTCTTTTTTCTGTTTCATCGGCTGCTGCCAAAACCCGCAGGCAGGGCAGATACCGTTCTCATTTAAGAGTGCTCCGCACCTTTCACAATATTTCATCCGGTTTTCTTCCTGTGCCATGATTAACCCCTTTCCTCAGAAGCAAGCAGCTTTTCCCTTAAAAAGGTCAGGGCTGCCGCCGTTACGCTCTCTCTGATTTTCTGCCGGCTGCCGCTGAAATGATATTCCCGTACTTCCACATTTCCCCGTACATTTACACCGATATAGACGAGTCCTACCGGCTTTTCCTTTGTGCCTCCGTCAGGTCCCGCAATGCCGGTGACGGCTACCGCCGCATCCGTATGGGCTGCCTTTACTGCGCCCTCTGCCATTTCTTCGGCGGTTTCCCTGCTGACTGCGCCAAACTTCTCCAACGTGTCATGGGACACGCCCAGCAGCTCTTCCTTTGCCTCGTTGGCATAGGTGATAAAGCCGGATTTGAGCACTGCCGATACGCCCGGCGCATTGACCATTCTTGCCGCTATCATGCCGCCCGTGCAGGATTCCGCTGTGGTCATGGTGTATTTCTTTTTAATAAGAAGCTTTGTCAGCGCCATTTCCAGTGTTTCGTCCGCATCCGTCGTGTAAACGGCATTCCCGAAACGACGGTAAAGCTCTTCCACCACGGGGGCTGTTTTTTCTCTGGCTTCTTTTTCATCCTTCGCTCTTGCCGTGACACGTAAGTGTACCTCTCCGGTCTTGGCATAAGGCGCTATGGTGGGATTTTCCTGAGTGTTCAACATGTCGAGAATCTGTGTTTCCACACTGCTTTCTCCGGGGCCAACAATCTTTACGGTTTGCGAATAGAAAACCTGTCCGCATTTTTGCTGCAGTTTCGGCATCACGCTGTCCGTAAACATGCTCTTTAATTCCAGAGGCGGTCCGGGCAGTAAAATAACTGCCTTTTCTCCTTCGGAAACAAAGATACCGGGCGCCGTGCCGTTTTTGTTGTAAAGAATCTCACAGCCCTCTATGACATCCGCCTGCTTCCAGTTGTTGTCCGTGGGAATGCGTCCCCTGAGGGCAAAATAATCCACAATTTCCTGTTCCGCCCATTTATCCCGGATAAGCTTTTTCCCAAGCGCTTCTGCCACGGTTTCTTTGGTCAGGTCATCCTCCGTGGGTCCGAGACCACCTGAAAAAATAAGGATGTCCGCCCGGGAAAGAGCCGTATTTATCACGGAAAGAAGCCTGTCCCGGTTATCTCCCACCACCGTCTGAAAATAACAGTTGATGCCAAGATATGCCAGCTTTTCCGATAAAAAAGCCGCATTGGTGTTTACAATATTTCCTAATAAAAGTTCTGTGCCCACACAGATAATTTCCGCTGTCATGCTGTTTTCCTTCTTTTACTTTGTATCTGCCATCACACCTCTGTTGACCCAGATGTAATCAATCAGGGAAATGACGGTAAGCGCCAGCGCCACCCACATCACAATGTTGGTGAGCAGGCTGATTTTTTCAATATTGGCAATCATTAAACAGACCATAATCATCTGGAAGGTGGTCTTGAATTTGCCCCAGTAATTGGCGGCAATAACCACACCCTTGTCGGATGCCACCAGACGGAAACCGCTGATGATGAATTCGCGGCTGATGATGATAATGACAATCCATGCCGGAATTCTGCCCATTTCCACCAGACAGATCATGGCGGAGCAGACTAAAAGCTTATCCGCAAGCGGGTCCATGAACTTGCCGAAATTGGTAATGAGGTTGTATTTACGGGCAATTTTTCCGTCCAGCATATCCGTCAGGCTGGCAATGATAAAAATAGCCAGCGCTATGTAGTCCACGTATTCCATAATGCCGCCGAAAATGGCTGTGAACCATGCCCATTCATGAAAGCCTCCCAGCAAAAGAAGGACAAAGGGTACAATTAAAATCATTCGGAATACAGTAAGTTTATTCGGTAAATTCATGGTATATCTCTCCTATCAAATCGTATTCGTTGCTTCCGGTCACCAGCACTTTAACAAAGTCACCGGTCATAAGCTGTGCCGTCGTATTTACAAAAATATAGCCGTCCACACCGGGGGCATCCCTATAGGTCCGTCCCACGTAAGCATCCTCGTCCGCCACTTTCCCTTCTATCATAACGGTAAGAACGCTGCCCACAAGGCTTTCCGCTTTCTCAAATGCTATTTCCTGCTGCAGCTCCATGATGTCGTCTCGGCGTTCTTCTTTGATTTCTTCGGCGATCTGGTCTTCCATTTCCGCCGCCGGGGTATCTTCTTCCTGGGAATAAGGGAACACGCCCAGTCTGTCAAAGCCGATTTCTTCCACAAACGCCAGGTTTTCTTCGTGATCCTCTTCCGTTTCCCCGGGGAATCCGGTAATCAGCGTGGTGCGTAAGCAGATTTCGGGAATTTCTGCCCTGAGCCTTCCGATAATGCGCTCTAAGTCCGCCCGGCTGGTCTTTCTGCCCATGCGTCCCAGCACTTTGTCCGAAGCATGCTGGATGGGAATATCCAGGTATTTGCATACCTTGTCCTCCGCTTTGATTGCGGCAATCAGTTCCTCCGTAATCTCTTCGGGATAGCAGTACAGAATCCGTATCCAGTAGATGCCGGGAATTTCCGCCAATTTGTGAAGCAGGAGGGGCAGGCTTTTTTTGCCGTATAAATCCTTGCCGTACAGGGTGGTTTCCTGAGCAACCAGTATCAGTTCCCGGACACCGTTTTCCGCCAGCTCCGCCGCTTCCTTTAAGAGGCTTTCCATGGGAATGGAGCGGTATCCGCCGCGCACCTTGGGAATAATGCAGTAGGTGCAGTGCTTGTCGCAGCCCTCCGCAATTTTCATGTAGGCATAGTGTCCGCCGGTGGTTACGATACGCTTTTTTCCGTAAACCGGTGTGGCGCTGATATCCTTAAAATAATTTTCGGACCTGCCTGCCAGGGCTTTGTCCACGCTTTCTGTAATTTTGTCAATCGCCATGGTGCCGATGATGGCATCCACACCCGGTATTTCTTTCTGGATTTCTTCTTTGTAGCGCTGCGCCAGACAGCCGGAAGCAATGAGGACTTTAATCACACCTTCTTCCTTCAGCTTTTCCATTTCCAAAAGGGTGTTGATGCTTTCTTCCTTGGCATCCCCGATAAAGCAGCAGGTGTTGACCACCACCACATCGGCTTCCGTTTCATCGTCCGTGAAGGTATAGCCTTTTTCCGAAAGCTGTCCCAACATCATCTCCGTGTCCACCAGGTTCTTATCGCACCCTAAGGATACAAACATTATCTTCATACTCGTTACCTTTTCCGTTTTATTGCATAAATTTATGGCATAAAATTTTTACAATATAAAAGAACTGCCACACTTAAACTTTTCTATTTTCGTGTGACAGCCTCTTTCTGCTTTCCTTATGCCTGTTCTTCTTCGTCGTTTAAGATTTTAATCTTACCTTCGTTCAGCTCTTCTACAGCAATGGAAAGAGGTTTCTTTCCGGTACCGTCTACCAAAGGCTCGTCTCCGGCGATAATCTGTCTTGCTCTCTTTGAGGTAGCCATAACGATGGAGTATCTGCTGCTTACTACCGGTTCTTCACCCGGCTCCACGTCCTTGTTTACCACTTTCATTAAATCGGTATAAGATGGATGTAACATAATCATTCTCCTTCCGTGAGAACATTCAGTTCTCCTCTGATATTATTGATAAACTCCGTATTGCGACGGCTGGCTCTTTTGGCTGCCTTCACAATACTGTGAATTTCTTCCACACATTCCTGTAAATCATCGTTGACTACCAGATACTCATAGTCCTCCATGCCCTTTGCTTCTTCTGCTGCACGGGCAAGGCGCTTTCTTATGACTTCCTCCGTCTCGGTGCCTCTGCCTCTTAAACGCTTCTCCAGCTCGGCAATGCTGGGCGGTGTCACAAAGAGTGTCAGCATATCCGGGAACATCTTTTTCACCTTATGCATGCCCTGGATTTCGATTTCCAGTAAGACGTCCCTGCCTGCCGCAAGCATCTCCTCCACATAGTCCCTGGGGGTGCCGTAATAATTGCCGCAATACTCAGCATACTCTATCAGACCGTTTTGTGCAATCTTTTCTTCAAAGCTTTCTCTTTCCGTAAAGAAATACTCTCTTCCGTGTACTTCTCCCTCGCGTGGTTTTCTCGTAGTCATGGAAATGGACAACGCATAATTATCGTATGTCTTCATGAGCTCCTTTACGAGAGTGCCTTTTCCTGCTCCGGAAAATCCGGATAATACAATCAATATGCCCTTACTCATCTTCTTCTCCTAAGACGTTTGTATCTGCCTGTCTGCTTCTGCCTGCTATAGTCTCGGGCAAAAGGGCGGACAACACAATCTGGTTATTTTCCATAATAAGTACTGCCTTGGTCTTGCGTCCCTGGGTGGCATCTATGGTGTTGCCGGCCTCCTTGGCATTCTGCACCAGTCTTTTTATGGGTGCGGAATCCGGGCTCACAATGGCAATAATCTTGCCGGTATTGACCATATTGCCAAAGCCGATGTGAATCAGTTTGTCCATGCCTGTTTCCTTTTTATTTATTCAATATTCTGAATCTGCTCGCGGACCTTCTCGATTTCCGTCTTTAACTCAATGGCTCTGTTGGAGATGCCGAGGTCAGTGGTCTTGCTTAAGATGGTATTTGCCTCTCTGTTCATTTCCTGTGCGATAAAGTCTAACTTTCTGCCGATGCTGCCGCCTTCCAAAAGCGCCTGCTTTGTGGAAGTGATGTGGCTTCTTAAGCGCACCAGCTCTTCATCCACACAAACCTTGTCTGCGAAAATGGTAACTTCCATTAAAAGACGGTTTTCATCCACCTGGGCATCCTGTAATAAATCCTTTACCTTATCGGTGAGCTTCTTTTTATACTCTGCGATGATTTCCGGAGAGCGTTCGGTAATGTAGTCCACATGCTTAAGCATGCCGTCCAGCTTGCCGATTAAGTCGTTGCGTAAATTCTCGCCTTCCTTAATACGGGTCTCCACCAGGGCCTGCAGGGCGCTCTTTAAGGCTTTGTCCAGCTCTTTCCAGATTTCGTCCTCGTCCTCCTCCACATCCTCTAAGGTAAACACATCGGGATACCGGGAAAGGGTGGAGGTACGGATATCGTTCTCCAGACCGAAGTCCTCTGCCATCTGTCCTAAATAATTGACGTACTCTTCCGCAATCTTTTTGTTGTACTTTACACAACCGGTGGTCTCTGCACAGTCTTCGTATGCAATGTAAATATCCACCTTGCCGCGCTGCATAAAATTCTTCAGTTCATTCCGGATGGATGACTCAAAGAAATTTAATTTCTTGGGCATCTTGATGTTGACATCCAGATATCTGTGATTGACTGATTTTACTTCTACTGTAAACTTACGGGTACCTTCCACCAGTTCGCATCTGCCGAAGCCCGTCATACTGTTAATCATTTGCATACCTTCCTCCTATACAACGCTACTACCCCATATGGTTGCATACTGCACTTATTATAGTGGAAATGCGGGCTTTCGTCAAGTAAAGGCAAACATCCTTCCGTACTTTTCTCCCAGCATAAAATCATAGATATTCTGTAAATCCACCGCCACTTCTTCGTCCGGCATCTGTCTGCCCGTCGGCAGGTAAAAAATCCCGAAATCCACACCCGCCACCTGGGTCAGAAGCTCTGTCTGACGGCAGCCGCTCCGTTTGTAAAAACCGTTCCGGCGGATTCTCAGGGTGCGGTCTTCTTCATCCTCCGCCTTATCCGGACGTTCCGTTTCGATAATAACACCGTGCATGTCCGTGTAAATCCGCTGCATTTCCTTTAACATAAGCGCTCCCACGCCCTTGTTGCGGTATTCTTCAAACACCGCCAGATAGTCAAGCAGTATGGTGTTTTTCTCCGGTGCCTGCACGCAGAGAGCATACCCTGCCAGCCTGTCTCCGTCGTAAACACCGATACCGATGTAACCGCCCCGCTCCACCATGCTCTTTATCATAAACACCGGCTTGATTTCCGGTGCCGGGAAATGTAATGGGCAGCTGTTTTCGTAAATATCCAGCACCTCGTCGGACGACAGGCGCCTGAAAGTATAATCCGTATTCATGTTCTTTTCCTATTCCTATTCCTATTTTGTTTCTTTGGGGTGCCGGAGCCCCCTTTTATTACGCGTCGGCTTTTTCTATGTCCGAAATATCCGTGTCCGCCATCATGGAGTAATTGGTATAGTATACCACAAAACCCGGCTTGCCGCCGTTCGGCTTCTTCACCTGTTTTTTCTCCACGTAGTCCACTTCCGCCTTGTTCTGGCTGCCTGCGGAGGAATAATGGGCCGCCAGTCTTGCCGCATCCTCATAGGTGGCATCCGGCAGCTCGCCCCTGCCCTTGTTTTTTACAATGACATGGGAACCGGGACAGCCTTTGGCGTGGAACCACCAGTCGCCGCCGTCGGCAAACTTAAACGTAAGCTCCTCATTCTGCAGGTTATTTTTGCCCACATAGATGTCGTAGCCGTCACGGCTGATATAATGGAAGGGTCTGCTTGTCACCTTCATCTTTTTGCCGCCGTTCCGTTTTCTCATATAGCCGCTTTCCTGCAGCTCCTCCCTGATTTGCAGAAGGTCTTCCTCCCCGGCTGCGATCTGTAAGGCCACCTCTATGGACTTTAAGTGTTCGATTTCCTCTCCCACTTCCTTGGTGAGCTTGCTTAACGCCTCGTAGGTTCTCTTCATCTTATTGTATTTATCAAAATACTTCTTCGCATTTTCCGCTGCCGTAAGGGTCGGGTCGAGGGGGATTTTCACCGTTTCCCCGGTGTAATAATTGACCGCCTCAAGGGACCTGTCCCCGGGTGCGGCGCTATAGCCGTAGGTATGCAGAAGTTCTCCGTATACCCGGTAGGTATCCCGCTTTTCCGTGTCCTTCATCTGCTGAAGCTGCACATCGTATTTTTTCACATTGCGTTCCAGCGCCGTATGGACGATTTTCTGTAAATCCGTGGAACGCTGACGGATACGGATCTGGGCATTTTTCTGCGCAAAATAAGTTTCCAGCACCTCGGACATACTGTTATAGGGCTTGCACTCATGCACACCGTCCTCGTAAATCGTCAGATCAAATGCCGCAAATTCCACCGGCTTTCTGCCTTCGTATACAATATAGGGGGTAAACTTGCCGTCCTCTATGTCGTTACGGATGTCCGTCCATTCTTTGTAAATGTTTGTTATCTCTGCATCGGAAAGCGCCGCCGTGGGAAGCTCGCCGTCCACACCCGCCCTGTGGCAGATTTCCTGTCCCATAATGGGGGAAATGCCCGTAAAGGAAGTGTAGAATGCCTTGAACGCCGGCATGGGCGCTTCCTTCATAATGGTTAGGAACTCCTCTTTTGTCACCGTCATGGCATCTTTCTTGTGGGTGGTATCGGCAACGAAATACATCTTGCCGGGAAGCACTTCCCGGACGGAGCTCACTAACGCCGATACTCTCTTGATGCTGTCGATGATGATATCGTTGTCGTCGCAGAAAATGATGTTACTGTATTTTCCCATGATTTCCACAATCAGTTTTTTCCGGCAGAGGTCGCCCATTTCGTTTAAGTGTTCCATTTCTATGGTGACAATACGCTCCAGTCCCGGCTGGGTAATGTCCACAATTCTGCCGTTCTGTAAGTGCTTACGCAGAAGCATGCAGAAATTGGGCGCCGTCATGGGGCTGGGTTTGTTCTGCGCCGATACATAAAGAAGCGGCAGGGAAGCACCTGCCGAAATCAGAAGGCGGTATTGTCCGTGCGGCTGTTTGATGGTAAAAATCATCTCGTCCGGTTCCGGCTGGGCGATTTTGTAAATGCGCCCGCCGATCAATACGTCCTTCATTTCCTGTACTACATTTGCTATGGTTATTCCGTCAAAAGCCATGTCGGCTCCTTTCTGTTTCCTGATTTTGCAGGGCAGTTTCACCCTGCAAACGGTTTCACCGTTCCGTTTTTTACATTAGATGCAGCTTCTTTGCCACCTTCACCATAAGATAGCCCTTGGGCAGCTCCCGCAGTTCTTTCTCACTGATACCCCCAAAAAGGATTTCCAGTACAAAGTATACCACGCAGCCCACTAAAATTGCCGGGATGAGGGCAATGGCATTCTGCATTCTGCCCGGGTATTCTCCGCCGCCCATAAGCGCATGGATGCCGGCATAGGTACCGTAGGCAGCCAGTCCCATAAAGACGGAAGCCACAAAGGGTACGATAAAGGTCTTAAAAATTTCCTGCCGGTAATGCATGTACCTGCGGATGGAACGCTGGTTTAAGAAGCACATCATGCCGGAATATACGATTTCCGCAATGACCAGCGCATACATATCCAGTCCGGTAAGCAGTAAAATCAGCGCCGTAATCGCGGTCTGGATCACCAGCGCCACCGCGGCGTTCTTCACCGGCACTCTTACCTGTCCGATGCCCTGCAGAATGGAGTTTGTCAGGGTTGACAGGGAGTAGAGAATAATGGATACGGCAAGCAGCATCAGCAGTCTAGATGCCATATCAATGGAAGCTTTCTGTGGGAACAGAAGCCAGGTAATGGGACGTGCCAGCACCGCAATGCCCACCGTGGCGGGAATGGCGATAAACATGGTGGTCTTCACTGCCTGTGCCGTTTTCCTGCGGGCGCCTTTCATATCCCCGCTGCCCGCCAGTGCCGATACCGTCGGCAGAATCGCGGAGGCTATGGCTGTGGAAATCGCAATGGGAATTTTGGAAATGACCACTGCCTTACCGGAGAAAATACCGTAACGGGTGGATATTTCCGTGTTTTCCATGTTCTTTTTTTCTGCCGCTATATACGTGTAAACAGTCTGATTGACCACTGTCGTCAGATTGTAAATTGCCGTGCTTAAAATAAAGGGAATAATCACACCGGTAATGGTTTTTATGATTTCCCCATACTCTTCCACCGGGTGCCTGTCGCGCCCGATACGCCGGTAGATGGTGTCCTTGTTCAACAGATAAACCGCCCACATGAAAAGCAGGGCAATCAGTACGCCGGAGCCGGTACCCAAAGCGCTGCCGATGGCGCCGTAGAGGGCATGCTTCGTGTTCCATGCCTGCTGCTCGTCGGAAAGCACATAGGTCACAATGCCGTTTTCGTCGGTCTGCTCCTCTGCCATTTCCTGTACAACGGTACTTCCGAGACTTACGGAATGGTCGTCGTTTATCACATATTTGTCCGTGGTGGAAAGCATCAGAATAATCAGAAGATATGCCGCGCCGATGCTGACCACGGCATTCAGTATCTGTTCAATAATCTGGGATACCGAGGTCTGCACCATACTGCGGTGTGCCTGGAAATATCCTCTCAGCACGCCCAAAAGTCCGTACAGAAAAACCGTGGGAGCAAAGACTCTCACGACCTGCACCGCCGGTCCCCTGGTTAAAAAGCCCGCGCCGAAAAACAGTACCAGGCTCGCCAGTCCGCCCACAATCAGCACATAATAAATCGCACAGGTAAATACCCTGTGTGCATTCCGGTATTCATGGGTGGCAAGCTTCTGGGCGATAACCTTGGAGATGGCAGACGGGATGCTGTAAGAAGATATCAGAAGTATCATGGTATAGATATTGTACGCTGCCTGGTAATAGCCGTTTCCTTCATCACCGATAACAGCAGCTAAAGGGCTTCTGTAAAGAAGCCCTATGATTCTGCAGATAATTCCGGCTGCCGCCAGAATTCCGGCCTGTATGATAAAACCGTTTTTGTTACTACTTTTGCTCATTTTAAATCAAATCCTAACCGAAACCCGGCGACCGTTCCGCCGTCTGTGCCGACTCTTAACGGCCAATCAGCCAGTCATACATTTCCTGGTATTTGCCTGCCGATACATGCCATGAGAAGTCTGCCGCCATACCGCGGTCGATAATCTTGTTCCATTCTCTCTTCTTGTCGTAATATACATGCTCTGCATAACGAATGGTACGAAGCATTTCATGTGCATTGTAGTTGGCAAAGGAAAATCCGGTGCCGGTTCCTTCGTATTCGTTGTAAGGCTGTACGGTATCTTTCAGTCCGCCCGTCTCCCTGACAATGGGAACCGTGCCGTAGCGCAGCGCAATCAGCTGGCTTAAGCCGCAGGGTTCAAACAGGGACGGCATCAGGTAAGCGTCACATGCCGCATAAATCTTGTGGGAAAGGTCTTCGGAGTAATAAATATTGGCGGAAACGCGGTCCGCATACTTCCAGTCGAAGTGACGGAACATGTTTTCGTAGCGCTCTTCTCCGGTACCCAGTACCACAATCTGTATATTGTCCTGGCAAAGCTCATCCATCACATAAGCTATCAGGTCGAGTCCCTTCTGGTCTGTCAGACGGGAAACGATACCTATCATGAACTTCCTGTCGTCCTGCGCTAAATTCAGTTCTTTCTGCAGGTCGCGTTTGTTCTTTACCTTTTCCTTGCGGAAGGTAACGGGATCATACTTGAACGGTATGTACGCATCCGTTGCCGGATTGAATTCGTCGTAGTCGATGCCGTTTACAATACCGCGGAGGTCATGCGCCCTTGCATTCATAAGACCGTTTAAGCCCTCGCCGTAGAAATCGGTCTTAATCTCCTCTGCATATGTCTGGCTTACGGTGGTAATCGCATCCGCAAATACCAGACCGCCCTTTAAGAGGTTGGCATCCTTGTAGCATTCCAGCTTATCCGGTGTAAAGTAATAGTCCGGCAGACCCGTGATATTCTGTACTGCCTTTACATCCCATTTTCCCTGGAATTTGAGGTTGTGGATGGTCATAACGGACTTCACGTTCCAGAAGAAGGAATTGCCGCGGAACCGTTCCTTTAAGTACACGGGAATGAGTCCCGTCTGCCAGTCATGGCAGTGAATGATGTCGGGCTGAAAGCCGATCAGGGGCAGTGCGGAAAGCACGGCCTTACAGAAATAAGAATATTTCTCGATTTCAAATAAAACATCGTCCCCGTAGGGCTTGAAACCGGTGAAATAATGCTCGTTGTCAATGAAATAATACTGGATTCCGTCCACGTTGGCACCCAATACCCCCACGTACTCCTCGTGCCAGTTAAAATCCATATAAAAATGTGTGATGTACTGCAGTTTCTCCTGCATCTGCGGTTTCATGCAGGAATATTTCGGCAGAATAACCCGCACATCATAGTACTCTTTGTCAATACATTTCGGCAGTGAGCCCACAACATCCGCAAGACCGCCTGTTTTGATAAAGGGCACGCCTTCCGATGCTGCAAATAAAATGTTCTTCAAAAGAAATCCCTCCCATATCAGCTTAGTTTTTTTTATTATACATCAATGGGAGGGTATTTTAAAGATTTAATTTCGGTATTTCAATCGGATGCGGTCCGCAATCAGGGCGATAAACTCGGAATTGGTGGGTTTGCCTTTGCCGGTATTTATGGTGTAGCCGAAAAGGGCATCCAGCGTTTCCATTCTTCCCCTGCTCCACGCCACTTCAATGGCATGCCGTATGGCTCTTTCCACGCGGCTCGGCGTGGTGCCGAAGCGCTTCGCAATGGTGGGATACAGAATTTTCGTAATGGAACTTAACATGGTGGTGTCCTCCACGGACATCATGATGGCCTCCCGTAAGTACTGGTATCCTTTGATATGTGCCGGCACGCCGATTTCATGTATCATATCCGTGACGTCCTGCTCCAGATCCCTCGTTTCTTCTTCTTTTTTTATTTCTTCGACCTTCGTTTTCTCCTGCGTCTTATCCTTTCCGGACGGGACCGTAATCATAATCTGGAATTCTTTGTCGCAGCTGATAAGCTGACCCAGTATTTTGTATAGCTTTTCATTATCTTTGGTGGTCATCAAGTTGAGTTGTTCCATGATAACACCTATACCTTTCCTTTTTCTGCAAAAAGTTTCCAAGATTTATTATACAGTTTTGACGCAATTTGACGCAACCTGTACTCATCGCATAATATTTACAAATTCTGCGCACTTTCTCCTTTACTGATAGTTTGCAAGCATGGCTTGAAGCATTTCCGGATAATAAATTTTTTGGTTTCTTCTGTCAATCATGGCAAAATTCTCACTGCCGATTTTCGTGCCGTTGTTGTCCCACAGAAAGCAGGACATTTTATTTGCGGATGCCTTTTCCGTGTAATCCTTTGCCCAGGCAATGCGGTCTTCGTAATTGTCCTTGTTTGTGGCTCCCATTTCCCCGATGACCACGCCGTATCCGTTTTTCACAAACTTCTCGTAAAGGTCATCTAAGAAAGACAGCTCCGGCGCCCTCTCCTCAGTCCATTCCGTATAGCCGTTTGCATTCATGGCAAAATCATACGGGGAATAGGCATGCACGGAAAGTATCACTCTGTCCGCTTCGTCCTCCGGCATGGAAAAGGCATCGGACAGGGCATTCTGGGCGGAAGCGGCATTGCTCGGCACCATCAGGTAACGGGTCTTGTTGTAATGCTCCCCGCTCCGCACCGTATCCACAAAGGTCTGGTTCATTTCTACGATGCAGCGGATGGATTCCAGTCCGTCCGGGTCGTTTTCCGTAAACCACCATTCTTTTGCGGTATTGATCAGTCTCGGTTCGTTCATGGACTCGAAAATCAGTCTTTCGTCATAGTCCTTAAATTTCTCGCTTATCTGGGTCCAGACGGCGGCAAGGTATGCCTTTCCGTTCTCTAAGTTTTCCTCGGACGGAAAATATTTTTCACAGTCGTGGTGGGAATTTAAAATCACATACAAGCCCGCATCCAGTCCGTAGTCCACAACCTCCTGCACCCTGTCCATCCACATTTCGTCAATGGTGTAGTCGTCATTCATATGGCTGCTCCAGGTCACCGGAATACGGATGCCGGTAAAGCCCGCTTCCTTCACATAATCTATCATTTCCTTTGTGGTCTTCGGCTGTCCCCAGGCAGTTTCCGCGTTCAGAAGCCTGGTACCGGTGGACTCCAGCGTGTTTCCGAGGTTCCATCCCAATTTAAGGCTGTATGCAAAATCCACGGAATTGTCCGCTATGGGCAGGGTTCCGTTTCCTTCTCTTTCGTTCGCCTTGCTTCCGCATCCTGTGAGGCTTGAAAGCATACATGCCGCAAGCAGCAGGGTTGTTAAAAATCGTTTCATCCTATGCATCCTTCCTGTTTCTGTTTTCTTCTGTTATGTTATAGTATACAATATCCGGCGCAGGGAAAACAATCCAAAAGATTTCACATGAAAGGTGTGATTTTTATTGTTTTACACGTCGTGGTCTATCATGGACTCTATAAAGATGCCGTAGCCCTTTGTGGGTTCGTTGACAAGCACATGGGTGACGGCGCCCACCAGCCGGCCGTTCTGGATAATGGGCGCTCCGCTCATGCCCTGCACGATGCCCCCTGTTTTTCGGATGAGCTCCGGATCCGTGACTTCCAGCACCATTTCCTTGTTTTTATGACTGGCATCCTGATACATTTCCCTGATTTGGATGTCATAGTACGCGGTCTCGCTGCCTATGGTGCAGAGTATCTTGGCATCCCCTGTCTCCACCTCCTGGCGCAGGGCTATTTTCATGGGCTCCGCGGTTATTTTTTCCAGCATTTTTTCATTGCAGACACCGTAAATACCCTGATTGGAATTTTCGGTAATTTCTCCCAGAATGTTGCGCTCCGAATATTCTATCATGCCCGTCATTTCCCCGGGATTTCCCTTTTCTCCTTTGCGGACGGCTATAATCCGGGTTTCATAAAGGGTTCCGCTTTTTACCTCCATGGTGATGCCGGCATCCACATCGCTGATGCCGTGCCCCAGTGCGCCGAAATTTCCTTCGCTGTCTATAAAGGTCATGGTGCCGATACCCTGGGCGTTGTCCCGGACCCAGATACCGATTTTATATTCACCCGCCGTATTTTTTTCCGGGATGACCGCAATATCCATGGTTTCGTCCTCCCTCCTTACGGTAAGCGTCATCTTATTTCCGCCGGAATTTTCCACCATGGAAATAAACTGCTTTTTGTCCGTGACCTCCTCCCCGTCCACGGCTACAATATAGTCCCCTGTTTTTAACAGAAACGCCGCCGGGGAAACCGTCGTCCGGTCCGGGGTCTTAAAATCCCCGATGCCGATGACCATAACGCCCTCCGTTTTCAGGTAGATGCCGATGGGAAGCCCCACCGGTGTCAGCATCTTGTCTTCGATGACCTGCACACCCACCTGTTTGAACGGAATAATGCCGAACAGCTTCAGCTCCATCCGGTAGGTTTCTTCTTTTTCCGCCTTCATGGTGACCGGCTCCCGCAAATCTATGCGGATGCTGTCCGCCGGTATATTACTTTCCCAGCCTCCTGCCACCGGCACTCCGTTTTCCTGCTCCCTCTCCCACAGGACACTGTCTGTTTTTTTGATAATTCCTTCCACCGGTACGCCAATGTCTATCACCTGTTCTTCTCCCCTGCGAAGTTTTATATTATCGGGAATTTTCCGGTAAACCCCAAGCAGCCACAGCAGGCACAGAGTAAAAACCGTCAGAATAAGTGCCGTCCACAGACAGCCTCTGTATATTTTTTTCCGCAATCCGTACACTTCCTTTCCGCCACACTAAAAAAAGAGTACCCATGATGGATACTCTTTTCTTACTACTATTGTTAGCAATTTTTATGACTCTAAACGGGAAACCTGCAATTTTTTCTGTTTTATGTTTTCCGCCTGTTTTCTTAATTCCCCGGCATTTTCCAGTGCCTTTTCGGAAAGGCTGTCCGCTCCCAAAAGGCGTGCCAGCTCTTCCTTTGTGCCTTCTTCGGACAGTTTTCTGATTTCGGTCTGGGTGCTGCTGCCGTCCGTTTCCTTTTCAATCACAAAATGGCTGTCCGCCATAGCCGCTATCTGCGGAAGGTGCGTAATGCAGATGACCTGATGCGCCTCGGAAAGACAGCTTAATTTTTCGGAAACCCGCCATGCGGTCCTGCCGCTGATACCGGTATCGATTTCATCGAAAATGAGCGTGTCTACCGCATCCTTTTCCGCCAGTACCGCCTTAATGGCAAGCATAATACGGGAAAGTTCACCGCCGCTGGCAACGGCTCCCAGACTTTTGGGAGTCTCTCCCGGATTGGTGGAGAGTAAAAATTCCACATCATCCGCGCCGTCTGCGGACGGTTCCTTTGCCTTTCTGTCTATAACAAATTCTACGGTGAGGAAGTTCAGATCCACCAGGGATTTCTGTAAAATACCCGCAAGCGTTTCCGCGTTCTTATTTCTTAACTTTGTCAGTTTGTCGCAGACCTTTGTAAGCTCTGCTTCCTTCTTTTTTATTTTGTCATCCAGAGCGGCACGGTATACTTCATAATCCTTCAGTTTTTCCGTTTTCTGTGCGATTTCTTCCCCGTATGCCTTTACTTTTCCGATGGAGCCGCCGTATTTTTCTTTTAGGCGGTTCACCACATTCAGCCGTTCCTCCACCTGGGCAAACAGAGCGCCGTCAAATTCCATACTTTCCATGTAATCGGCACATTCCCTGTTAAAATCGTTTAACAGCTCTTCCGTCTGCAGAAGGGTCTCCTGCATGCCGGCAAGCTTTTCGTCAAAATGCGCCACGCTGCCGATTTCCCGGACCGCACGGCCGATCAGTGTGGATGCTCCTTCCTCTTCCCCGCCGGTAAGCCGGAAGGTCTGGCCCAGCGCTTCTCCGATTTTCTGACCGTTTACCATGAGGCTGTACTGCTTTTCCAGCTCCTCATCCTCTCCGTCCTTAAGCGCTGCCGCCTCTATTTCCTGCTGTTCAAAACTGAGTAGCTCCAGCTCTCTGTCACGTTCCCTCTCATCTAATGCCGACTCTTCTTTTTCCGCAAGCAGGTCTTTTCTTTCCTTATAAAGCTTTGCCGCCTCCGCCTTTAATTCTTCCGCCTCTTTTCCTGCGTAGGCGTCTAAAATCTGCAGATGCTTCTTTTTCTGTAAAAGGGACTGGTGCTCATGCTGTCCGTGAATGTCGATCAGAAGCTCGGACAGCTCCTTTAACTGTCTGGCGCTCACCGTTTCCCCGTTGATACGGCTGACGCTTCTGCCCTGACTGATTTTGCGGGCAATGGTAACCGTTCCGTCCTCTTCGGGCAGATCCATTTCGGCAAGCTTTTGTGCTATGCGCTCCGAGGAGTCAAAGGTAAGTTCCACCAGAGCCGCATCCGCTCCCCGTCTTATCATGTCCGGGCTTGCCTTGCCGCCCAGCGCCAGATTGACGGAGCCGAGCAGAATGGATTTACCGGCGCCGGTTTCGCCGGTCAGGATATTGAGTCCTCCGGTAAAATCCACCTCCGCCTCTTCTATGAGTGCCAGATTTTTCACATGTAAACTTATTAACATAGTTCTCCTTCTACCTTCTCTTTATGTCTCCCTATGTCTGCCGTCTCTCCCGGCATGTTTAACCTTCCTGTCTGTGACCCTGTTCTACAGCATGGCCTTTATTTTTTCCATTAAGACCTTGGTGTCCTCCACGGTCCTGACCGCCATCATAATAGTGTCGTCACCTGCGATGGAGCCCACGATTTCCCGGAATTTCATGGCGTCCACGGCTGCTGCCACCGCCATTGCCATACCGGAAACGGTCTTGATGACCAGTATATTCTGCGCCATATCCATGGACACAAAGCCTTCCTTTAAGACACGGATGTATTTATCTCCCAGATGGCTGTCGTCCGTCCCCAGCGCCACATATTTCTGTCTGCCGTCCCCCGTTGGCACCTTGGATAATTTCAGCTCCCGGATATCCCGTGAAACGGTTGCCTGCGTAACATCAAAGCCCTCTTCTTTTAACAGTACCGCCAGCTCCTCCTGCGTTTCCACATTCCTGCTTTCGATAATCTCGATAATTCTGCCCAGTCTTTCTTTCTTCATCCCTTTTCCATCCTTTTTACTTTGGTTTTATACCCGCCTGGCATCAGCCGTTCTCACTCATCTTTTTGTGTAAGGTTTCTAAGAAACCGGCATCTCCGATTTTAATAAATTCCGTTGTCTGTGCGGATTTGCGTATCCGTATCAGATCGCCGGTGGCAATTTCCACTGCCTGTCCGTCAAAATTCACCACACCGTGCTGCTCCTGTCCCTCTCTGCCAGCCGGAATTTCTATTTCCACCACATCCTCTGCGGAAAGTACCACGCTGCGCTGGTTCAGGGTGTGGGGGCAGATTGGTGTCAGCACAAGCAGACTTGCCATGGGCTCCACAATGGGGCCGCCCGCCGACAGGTTGTAGCCCGTGGAACCGGTGGGTGTCGTGACAATCATGCCGTCCGCCTGATATTTATTTAAGAATTTTTTATTGACATATAAATGGAACTGCAAAAGCTGCTGGGCGCCGTCCCTGCGGATGACAATGTCGTTAAGCGCCCAGTCGGTATGGATTTCTTTTCCGCATCTTATAAGGCTGCCGTCCAGCATCATGCGGCTTTCTAATTCAAAATCTCCCGAAAGCAGCTTCTCCACGGCATTCTCCACGCCCTCCGGCTCCACTTCCGTAAGATACCCCAGTGTGCCCATATTGATGCCGAGAATGGGAATGTTCTGCTTGCCGATGCGCTCCCTTGCGGCATTTAAGACCGTGCCGTCGCCACCCAGTACCAGAATACAGTCCGTTCCCGGCTGCATGGGGTCTTCGGGGTGCAGCTTGACACTGCATTCCATGCCTTTCTGTGTAAGAAGCTTCTGAATATGCTTTGTCATCAGAAGGTCCTTGTCCTTATGCAGGTTTGTGTAAATGCAAAAATGTTTCATTCCGTTTTGTCCAACTCCCCATGTGCAAGTGAAACGGTTTCTTTTATTTTCGTCTGCCACTCCGGTGCAAAGCCGAGTCCCTCTTTCTTAGAAAGAAGCTCTTTTAAGGCTCCTTCCGCCTCGGCTTCCGTAAACGGCGGCATTTTTTCTTTCTGAATTTCCAGAAAAACGAGATATTCGATATTGCCCTCCGGTCCCTTTATGGGGGAAAAATCCAGATCCTTTACGAAAAATCCCAGCATATCCGCATAAGTAATGACTTTTTCAATGACTTCCCTGTGCACCTCCGGCTCTCTTACCACGCCTTTTTTACCGACCTTGTCCTTGCCGGCTTCAAACTGCGGTTTGATGAGACACACCATCTGCCCCTGCTCTGCCAGAAGCTCTCTTGCAGGCAGTAAGATTTTGGTCAGGGAAATAAACGAAACATCCACGGAAGCAAACTGGGGTGCCTCGGCTATATCTTCTTTTGTCATATAGCGGAAATTGGTCTTTTCCATGCAGACCACTCTCTCGTCATTGCGGAGCTTCCAGGCAAGCTGGCCGTGTCCCACGTCCACGGAATATACCTTTACGGCGCCGTTCTGCAGCATGCAGTCGGTAAAGCCGCCGGTGGAAGCGCCGATGTCCATACATACCTTTCCCTTCAGGGTAAGGTCAAAATGCGTCATTGCCTTCTCTAATTTATAGCCACCCCTGCTCACGTATTTCTGCGGGGCTCCTTTTACTTCTATTTTCAGATTGTCCGTGCGGAACATGCTTCCCGCTTTGTCCTCCCGCTGTCCGTCCACGAAAACATTGCCCGCCATGATAATGGCTTTGGCTTTTTCCCGGGATTCTGCGTAGCCCATGGACACAAGCAGTACATCCAGTCTTTCTTTCATGTTTCTTCCTCTTTATTCTGCTGCCGAAAGCCTGTTTTATTTAGGCTGTCCGTCCATCTGTTCCAAAATTCGGTTTAAGATGCTTTCCGCATCCATATGCAGCTCTTTTTTTAGCTGCTCCACGCTGCCATGCTCCACATAACAGTCCGGTATGGCAACGGAAAGGAATTTTCCGCGGTAATTGCATTCTTCCAGGTAGGCTCTTACGCCCTCACCGAAGCCGCCGTTTGCCGTGTTTTCCTCCAGCGTAATCACGAAATCATGCTCGTCTGCCGCCTGCTTTACCATTTCTTTGTCAAAGGGCTTTACAAATCGCACATTGACAAGGCTGACCGGAAGTCCTTTTTCCTTTAATGCATCCCGCACGGTTACAGCTGTTTTTACCATACTTCCCACGGCTAACAGGGCAATGCCGCCCTCCTTGTAAATCCATTCGCTTTTTCCCATGGAAATGGGAGCACGGAACTCCTTTAAGCCCGTGTACGCCCTCCCCTTGGGATAACGCACGGCAATGGGACAGCCCGCCGCCACGGCATATTTCATCATATCGGAAAGCTCCCATTTGTTCTTTGGCGCCATTATGTGCATATTGGGAATACTGGATAAAAACGACAAATCGAAAATACCCTGATGGGTCTCCCCGTCCGCGCCTACCAGTCCTGCCCGGTCTATGGCAAATACCACCGGCAGATTCTGGATACAGACATCGTGCAATATCTGGTCATAGGCTCTCTGTAAAAAAGAGGAATAGATTGCCACCACCGGAATATAGCCTCCGGCTGCCAGCCCCGCCGCAAAGGTAACGGCATGTTCTTCCGCAATGCCCACATCAAAGAAACGCTCCGGGTACATGTTGCGGAACCGCTTTAAGCCCGTGCCGTCCGGCATAGCCGCCGTAATCGCCACCACTTTTTCATTGCGTTTTCCAAGCTTACACATAACCGTGGAAAAAATATCCGTGTAATTGGCTGTGGTACGGGGATTTTTAGGAAGTCCCGTTTCCGGCTCGAAGGGGTCCGTGCCGTGAAATCTGGCAGGATGCCGTTCCGCCGGCTCATAGCCCTTTCCTTTTTCCGTAAGCACATGGACAAGCACCGGTCCTTTTACTCTCTTGGCATCCTTAAAGACCCTTAAGAGGGCATTGATGTCGTGTCCGTTTACGGGACCTAAGTAGGTGATTCCCATATCTTCAAAGAACATACCGGGAACCACAAGCTGCTTCACACCGTTTTTAATTCGGCGGATACGGGCAATCAGTCCGTCTTTTCCGGAATTTTTCAGGGTGTTGTAAACGCCCTCCTTCAGATCCAGGTACCCTTCCGCCGTACGCACGTTATTTAAGTACTTGGAAAGTCCGCCCACATTTTCGGAAATAGACATGTTGTTGTCGTTTAATACCACAATGAAATTGGTTTCCAGAGTGGACGCATTGTTTAACGCCTCGTACGCCATACCGCCCGTCAGGGAACCGTCACCGATGACGGATACAATGGTTTCCGTGCCGCCGGATAAATCCCGTGCTTTTACCATTCCCAGTCCCGCCGATATGGAGGTGGAGCTGTGTCCGGTATCGAAGCAGTCGCAGTCGCTTTCCTTCCGCTTGGGAAAGCCGCTCATGCCGTGATATTTCCTTAAGGTATCAAAGCCGTCTTTTCTGCCGGTCAGGATTTTGTGGGTGTAGGACTGATGTCCCACATCGAAAATAATCTTGTCCATAGGCAGATTCAGGGAAAGGTGCAGCGCCATGGTAAGCTCCACCGTACCGAGGTTGGAGCCTAAGTGGCCGCCCGTTTCACTGATTTTTTCTATAAGGAATTTACGGATTTCCTCTGCCAAAAGCGGATATTCCTTTTTGTTCAGCTTCTTTATGTCATTGACCTTCTCTATTTGTTCCAGGTACATCTATACTCACCCCATAAGTATTATTTTTTCCGATGAATCAGATATTTTGTAAGCTCCTCCAAAAAGGCACTGTCCCCCGAACAGTCCTTCAGAATACAAATAGCTTCTTCCGAAAGCTTCTCCACTTCTTTTTTTGCTTTTTCAAGACCATACATGGTCACATAAGTCTGTTTGTCGTTCTTTTCGTCGCTGAAAAGCGGCTTACCCAAAACGGCTTCCTCTCCTTCCACATCCAGAATGTCGTCCTGAATCTGGAACGCAATGCCGATGTTGTACGCACATTTGCCCATGGCAGTAACGGTTTTCTCGTCCGCTCCCGCCAAAATGGCTCCTATCATCATGGAAGCCTCTATCAGATCCGCCGTCTTGTGACGGTAAATAAACAGAAGCTGCTCTTCCGTAATCTGTTTTCCTTCTGCCTCTAAGTCCGCGGTCTGTCCGCCGATCATGCCGTGGATGCCAGCAGCCTTAGACAGTACCTTCAGCGCCTGCTCCAACATCTTAAAACGCGCCGTTACCGGCACCCCGTCCACATAACAGTTTTCAAAAGCCCGGAATGCGGTTTCAAACGCATAGTTTAACAGGGCATCCCCTGCCAGAACCGCCATACCGTCTCCGTAAACCACCCAGGTGGTCTTTTTGCCGCGGCGCAGCTCGTCGTTGTCCATGGCAGGCAGATCGTCATGCACCAGAGAATAGGTATGTATCATTTCCATGGCCGCCATAAAGGGCTCCACCGCACTGCCCGTTCCGCCGCACATTTTATAGGTTTCCCGCATCAGCATGGGACGGATTCTCTTGCCTCCCGCCTCCAAGCTGTAATGCATGGCTTCCTTTACCGTTTTCTGCAAGCCTTCCGTATCCGGCATATACTGCATTAAAATCTCATTGATTTCTTTCTGTCTGTTTTCAAATTCTGCCCGAAAGTCCATACTTCCTCCCGCTACATGTTATTCTTCGTCCCAGTCCGTTACCTGTCCGTCCGCGTTTAAAATCTGCACCTGTTTTTCCACCCTGTCGATATCGGCGTTGCACTGCTTAATAAGCTCCATGCCGTCCTTATACAGGGAAAAGCTTTCTTCCAGTGTAATATCTTCTTTTCGCAACTGCTCTGTCATGGCATCTAATTTTGCCAGCTTTTCTTCCAATGTCATACCTGTCATACCGGTTCTCTTTCCTTTCGTGCGCATTCTTCCACCAGTACGTGAATTTCGCCGTCCGTCACCTGTATGGTAAGCTTATCACCTTCCGCCACATCTTCCACACTCTTTACGGCCCTGCCGTCCTTTTCCACATAGGAATAGCCGCCGCTTAATTTTTCCAAAGGGGACAGCCCCTTAAACTGCTCAATAAGAAGCGCCAGTCTGTGGCGTCTGTCCGTCACGATATCCGAAAATCCGCCCTGCAGGCTCTCCGTCAGCTTTGCTAAATACATCTTCTGCTCCTGCAGACGGTTCATGGGACTTAGTGTCTTTAACAGAAGCTGTCTCTGCGCCGTCTTCATTTTTAGGAGCTGTATTTGGGTCATCATGCCGCCGGCAAGTTCCTCTTTTCTGCGGGCAAGCTGTTTTTCCAGCTGGTCGTACTCATATACGGCAAGCTCCGCTGCCGCTGAGGGAGTCGGTGCACGCAGATCCGCCACAAAATCCGCAATGGTGGTGTCCGTTTCGTGGCCCACTGCGGAAATAATTGGGATTTCACAGTCAAAGATGGCCTGTGCCACCGCTTCTTCGTTAAACGCCCACAAATCCTCCAAGGAGCCGCCGCCCCTTCCCACTATCATCACATCCACACCTGTCTTTTCCAGTGCGCGGATACCGTTTATAATGCTGGGCGCCGCATCCCTTCCCTGCACAATGGCGGGATACAGGATAATTTTCACGTAAGGGTTCCTTCTCCGGGTAATGTTGATGATATCCCGGACCGCCGCTCCCGTGGGAGCCGTCACCACACCCAATGTATGAATATACTTTGGAACGGGTCGTTTGTAACACTCATCAAACATGCCCCGTTCCAACAGTTCCGTTTTCAATTCTTCAAATTTTTCGTAGAGATTTCCCAGACCGTCACTCGTAATCTGCTTTACATAAATCTGGTATTTTCCGTCTCTTTCGTAAACGTTTACACTACCTTTTACAATGACCTGCATCCCCTCCTGCATACGGAAGGAAAGTCCTTTTTTCCGGTCACTGTCGAACATCACACAGGCAATGGTACCTTTTTCGTCCTTTAACGTAAAATAAATATGTCCAGACGGATGGTATTTGCAGTTGCTTACTTCGCCTCTGACGCAAAGCCTCTGCAGCATAAAATCCTGAGTGAACATATTTTTTATATACGCATTTACCTGTGCTACCGAATATACATTTTGTACGGCCATAAAAATCCTCTTTTATACAAACTTCGCCAATACGGCATTGACAAAAGCTCCGGATCCGTCCTGACCGAATTTCTTGGCAAGCTCCACCGCCTCATTGATGGCTACGCTCGCCGGTACACTGTCATCCTTCTCTATTTCATAGACAGCAAGGCGGAGAACAGTAAGCTCTACCTTGCCCATGCGGGTGATGTCCCAGTTCTCGGCCTTTTCGGAAAGCTGCTTATCAATGTCCGGTAAGGACTCCATGATGTGATTGTACTTTTCGGTGATGTACTCCCTGTCCTTTTCGCTGAAGGAATGCATATCTTCATCATAGCTTCCCGTTTCAAAAAACATTTTTAACTGTGCCGGCATCTCCTCCGGATTATTAAATTCCACACGGAACAAAAGCAGAAATATCTGCTCTCTCAATTCTCTCCTGCCCATAGTATCTGAGTTCCCTCTTATCGTATGATTATTTGTTGTTCGGCATACTGACAGCCACGACTCTCACGTTCACATCCGTAACGGTAAGTCCTGTCATATTTTCAATGGTGGTCTTTACTTTGTCCTGTACCTTGCCGCAGGTAACGGGAATATTGTAGCCGTATGCGATATTTACAAACACATCGACCTTTACGCGATTTTCAAAAATATCAATTTTAGCGCCCTTTCTGGCGTTTTTGATACCGACCTTATCCATCAGCTCGCCTGCCATATTGCCGGCGCAGGCTTCCACGCCTTCAATATCCCTGACTGCCAGGCTGGCAATCATGGCTACTACGTCATCTGCTATCTGTACGGTACCGATATCGTTATTATCTCTTAAAACATAGTTTGATCTTTCTTCCATAATTATGTCCATACTCCTTTCGCCTTGTACTTCCGTTCATGATGTTAGTATAGCACAACCCTTATTCATTCACAAGCCAAAAAGTCAGCGAATGCCCCGCCGCATCCTCCGTATAGGCTATTCTGCCGCCGGCGGTATAAAAATAGCGGAATATCTTCTGATTTGTGACAAGCTCTGTCACAAAGGTATTGTAAACGGCATCGTCACTGCACATAAAGGTGATGGTGGTTTTGCCCGCATCCTGCGCCTTTTCAAAGAAATTCTCCACCGCTTCCTCTTCATACTCCGTAAAATAAGCGCCCTCCGTCACGTAGTAATTTGCCTGCATGGAGGTGCATTCCGGCAGGGCAAACAGAGTATCCACCGTGTGGGTTTTCTCTAACATAACCGCCGGTACGCAGAGGTAATCATAGTTAATCTGCGGCAGGCTGCCGGCACCCTCATCTTTTTCTTCGCTCTGATAGGAAGGGTCGCCCCATGTGGCGTCCACGTAATAGCATTGTCCGTTCACTTCCACTAAATTAAACGCATGCGCCTGTCCGCCGTAAACCGTGCCGGACACAAGTACACTGTTTATCTCTGCCCGGTTCAAAAGATACTGCACCGTTTTGGCATATCCCTGACAGACGGACTCGCCCGATAATAAACAGGAGCAGATATTCTGGTTGTCCGGGGCATCCTTCCGGTAATCGGTGTGCAGAATCACATATTCGTACACATATTTTACTTTTTCGTAATCGGATGCCTCTGCCGGCAAAGCCTGCAGGCATTCCTCTGCCGCCCGGTCGATTTCCCGTTCCCTAAGCACCCGCTCATAGGTGTCCATGGTATAGGTGCCGGAAAAGCTGATTTTCAGTAGCTTGTCCGCCATCGTATACTTTGTATAGGTGTAGCCGCTCACGAAAAACAGCTCCGGGTGATCGTTCATAACGGCATAAAAGACCTTTTCGATGTCCTCTTCCCCGGGCTCTCCCGAAAAACCGGTATGCAGGAGATATTCCTCCTCCATGCCGGACAGGGCAAGGTAAATGTCACGATACCACACCTGTTCTCCCCCGGATAAGGTTTCCAGGCAGAACTGTCTGGTAGGATATTCCTCTTTCATGGCTTCCGTGTACTCTGCCATCTGTGTCTCATCCATTGTCTGTGCTTCCCCGTTTTCCTGTGTTTCCTCCCGTAACGGGGAGGCACAGGCACTCAGGCACACTGCAAGGATTGCTGCCGTAAGTACTGTTCGTTTTAATTTTCTGTTCAAATCTGCCTCTTTACTGATTGCGTCCGAATTCGGAAAGCTCCAGTCCCGGGTTTCTGTCCAGTGTCATACCCACACTCCAGGAGTTGACAAACAGAAGTAAGGGATTGCCCTTCAAATCCTGAATCTTCTTCATATCCGATGTACCGGTCAGCTTCTGTAAATCAATATCCTTGTTTTCAATCCAGCGGATATGCTCATAGGGAAGCGGCTCTAAGCGGATTTCCACATTGTATTCGTTGTTCAGGCGGTACTTTAAGACGTCAAACTGCAGGACACCTACCACACCCACGATGATTTCTTCCATACCGGTGTTGTATTCCTGGAAAATCTGGATGGCACCTTCCTGGGCAATCTGGGAAACGCCCTTGATGAACTGCTTTCTCTTCATGGTATCTACCTGACGCACTCTGGCAAAATGCTCCGGTGCAAAGGTAGGAATACCTTCGTATTGAAATTTCTGTTTCGGCATGCACAGGGTATCGCCGATGGAGAAAATACCCGGGTCGAATACGCCGATAATGTCGCCCGCGTATGCCTCGTCCAGAATCTTCCTCTCGTCCGCCATAATCTGCTGGGGCTGGGAAAGACGCATGACCTTGTCGCCCTGCACATGGCGAACTTCCATGTTGGCATCAAACTTTCCGGAGCAGATACGCATAAAGGCGATTCTGTCCCGGTGCGCCTTGTTCATGTTCGCCTGGATTTTAAAGACAAAGGCGGAAAAATCATTTTCCACAGGGTCAATCAGTCCGATGTCCGCCTTCCGGGGCAGCGGTGTGGTTGTCATTTTTAAGAAATGCTGCAGGAAATCCTCCACGCCGAAGTTTGTCAGGGCGGAACCGAAGAATACCGGCGTCAGATCGCCGCTTCTTACTTCATCTAAATCAAATTCCGCACTGGCGCCGTCCAAAAGCTCGATTTCTTCCATGAGTTTGTCCGCTGCCGCCTGTCCGATGACTGAAACAAGCTTGTCCGTATCGGCTGCGTCAATCTCGGTTGCGATACCTTCCTTCGTACCCTTTTCGGTATCGGAATAGGTAAAGACTTTATTTTTCTCTCTGTCAAATACACCCTTGAAATTTTTACCGGAGCCGATGGGCCAGTTGACGGGGCAGGTAGCTATTCCTAACTCTTTCTCGATTTCGTCCAGCAGATCGAAGGTATCGTTGGCGTCCCTGTCCATCTTGTTGATAAAGGTAAAAATAGGTATCTTTCTCATGACGCAGACCTTGAACAGCTTTCTGGTCTGTGCCTCTACACCCTTGGAGGCGTCAATGACCATGACGGCTGAGTCTGCCGCCATCAGGGTACGGTAGGTATCTTCCGAGAAGTCCTGATGTCCCGGTGTATCCAGAATATTGATGCAGAATCCGCCGTATTCAAACTGCAGTACCGAAGAAGTTACAGAAATACCTCTTTCCTTTTCAATTTCCATCCAGTCGCTGACCGCATGTCTGGCTGTTGCCTTTCCCTTTACGCTTCCCGCCAGATTGATGGCTCCGCCGTAAAGCAAAAATTTCTCCGTCAGGGTCGTCTTACCTGCATCGGGGTGCGAAATGATCGCAAAAGTTCGTCGTCTGTTTATTTCCTCTGCTACTGAAGCTGCCACAGCTTTCATCCTCCAAATCTTAACTTACTGCACGCGTTCCGTGCTTACCTTAATATGCCCTCTCCCGCAAAGGAAGGCACAATGTCAAAATATTGTAACACAGATGCACCGATATCTGCAAATGTTTTTCTTGTCCCCAGATTGCCCGGCGCCACCGGCTTTCCGTACATGACAAAGGGCGTATATTCCCTGGTGTGGTCCGTGGTTTTTAAGTAACCGGGGTCGCAGCCGTGGTCCGCCGTTATCATAAGCACATCCTCATCCCTCATTTTCGCCATGATTTCCGGTAATTTGCCGTCAAAATAAGAAAGTGCCTTCGCATAGCCGTCAATGTCCCTGCGGTGTCCGTAAAGCATATCAAAATCCACTAAATTGATAAAGCAGATGCCTTCAAAATCCTTGTCGAGATATTCTAAGGTTCTCTCAATGCCCTCGGCATTTCCGCTTGTATAGACATGCTCCGAGATGCCGCTTCCGGCAAAAATATCAAAAATCTTGCCTACGGCAATGGTATCTTTTCCGTGCCTCTGCAGGATATTTAATATGGTGTCCCCGGGCGGCTCCAGCGAAAAATCATGTCGTCTCGGTGTGCGGGTGTAGTTTCCGCTTTCCCCGGTAAAGGGTCTGGCGATAACTCTGCCCACGCCGTGCTTTCCGGTCAGGATTTTCCGCGCCATCCGGCAATATTCGTAAAGCTGTTCCACCGGCACCACATCCTCATGAGCGGCAATCTGGAACACGCTGTCCGCAGATGTGTAAACAATCAAATCACCCGTTTTGACATGCTCGTCGCCGTATACTTTAATGACTTCCGTACCGGAATACGGCTTGTTGCAGAGCACTCCTCTGCCGGTTGCTTTCTTAAACGCCTCCAGTACCTCTTTGGGGAAGCCGTCCGGATAAGTGGGCAGCGGAGTCGGGGAGTAAATGCCGGCTATCTCCCAGTGTCCGATGGTAGTATCTTTGCCCATGGAAGCTTCCGCCATACGTGCAACTCTGCCCGTTATATCCGTTACCTTACTTTCTGCCGATGTGCCTTCTATCTGAAAAAGTCCCAATTTTTCCATGTTTGGCATAGAAAAATAAGGACTTTTCGATACTGTTCCCAAGGTATCCACACCGTAGTCTCCAAACTTTTCCGCATCCGGCATCTGTCCGATTCCAAAGCTGTCCAGTACGATTAAAAATACTCTCTTCATCTCATCCGTCCTTCCTGTCGTTTCATTCGTTTATCTTACCACATATCCTTTTACTCTACAACTGTACTGATTATGATATTTTCTGCCGGAATGCCGGCTTTTCTTTTCACAATATCTTCAATCTGGGCTCTCTGGGCGTCCGTCAGCTCCAACGCATTTACCACCACATCGGCACCGTCCCCGCTGATGCTTACCACCACGCCGTCAAAGCCTTTTGCCTGCAGTAAGATTTCCGCACCCAGTTCTTTTTCCGCCACAGTTGTCATCTGCACCATGGTCTGTACAGCTTCCTGCTTCTGTTCATCGCTTAAGGCGGTGCTGTTGATGACTTCCATCAGGGTTTCCTTATTCTTGGCTCTCACCTGCTCCTTCAAAAGCTTTGCTTCGGAAAGCACTGTCACGGAGGAATTGGATGTGAATACGGCTTCTCCGGGAATTTCGCCCTGCTCCGGTGTCACGTAAGAACCGTCCGCCTGTTCAAGATCTGTTTCTGCATCCGCACCGCTTAATGCCAGGTCTTCCTCCGACAAGTCATCCAGATCCGTATCCAGACTTTCGATTTCCACATAATCTCCGTTTGCCGCCGCATCGTCCGTAAGCCCCATGATATCGTTCAGGGAATAGTCATCGTTTACCACACCGTCCGTCAGGCTTCCCGCTTCCTCACTGGTAATTTCTCCGTTTGCGGAAGTGGGCACATAATCTTCCCCGGACAGATTTTTACCGGTAAACTGTAAGTACCCTGCTACCGCAATCATAATGGCAAGTGCAGTAATCATCAGTTGATTTTTTTTAAGTATGTTTTTCACGTCATTCTCCCCTTCACTATACTTTCGGTTTTCTACCTGTTTCATTATATTAAGCTTTTCTATTCTCTATGCATACGTGTCTTATTTTGTACGCAGAACTTTCGCATGGTGCTCTCCCCGGCTTATCCTGCCTTCAGCACTTTTACCCGGTGCGCCTCCACGCCGAACAGTATCTGTACCGCCTCCGATAAATTTTTACTCACTTCCCCGTTGCCGGCTCCTTCCGCCACCACGACCACGCCCTCCACGCTGGGGCTTAAGGTTTTGACCACATAGGGCTCTTCATAGCCGTTCCCCTTTCTGTAAACCGTTGCATCCTCCGTGGTAAATTCGCTCACCATCCGGCTGCCGCCCTGGCTGTCCTGTTCCGATGTCTGGGAACGTGTCACCGGCATATCCTTCTCCACAACCTGCTCCGAAGACGCCCGTAGGGTAATCATCACCTTCACCTGCCCGGCGCCGTATACTCCGGAAAGAAGGCTTTCTGCCTTCGCTTCTATTTCCTTTATATACTGCTCCTGTTCCCACACATAGCCGGTCCCGGCGGTTTCGTCGTATCCTGCCGTACCATCCCCGGCTGCCGTGTAGGCTGCGGTTCCGCCTGCCTGATATCCTGTTCCTGTGTTTTTAGTTTGATAACTGCTGTTATCATTTCTTCCCGATGCGCTTTTTCCGCCGGTTCCCGCCGTATCCACCGGAATGGCAATCACCATGAGCAGCACCCCCAGCAACACGATAATCAGAAGATTATTCTTATTTTTCAGGAATTTCACTATGGACTCTTTACGGATTTCCTTCATGCACCTTCACCTCGATTTCTACGGTTTCTATGTTGGCTGGAGCCTCTGTGGAATTTTCATCGTATACATTATTAAGTTTCGATTTAATTTCTCTTTCATAGATTTCCCGCCGTTTTTCTTCCGATAAATCACATATGTAATTTATTTGCATCATATCCTCCTGCATCATTTCCTCATACCCGGCAAGGCTCTTCGAAAAAGCCTTTTCATCCGTCTGTCCGAACAGCTTCAGAAGCGGCATCATGAACAGGGTCAGCGCCATCAGATGCACAATGAATTTCAGGTACTTTTCATACAGGCCGTTCGGCTTCAGGTGCAGGATAAGCTGTGCCCCTATTAAGAAAACACTTGCTTTTTTTATGACAGAAAAGATTTCACCGCCCATTTTCCACGCCTTTCTTTATACATTTTCATGCCTATCTGCTTTCAGCGGTTTGTGGTAAATGCCGCCACGGATATGGTTATCATAAATAACAGAAAAGAGGTCCCCACGGTCTGAAACAGCAGCCGCCCGGCATTGCCCACCCCGTCGGCACAGGTGCTCATCCTTTTGTCACTGACAAGTCCCATGAAGGCTCCCGCCGCTTTCAGGACAAACGCCGTCAGAAGCAGCTTGCAAAGAGGCGGCAGTGCTACGGCAATCAGCAAAAGCAGCGCTGTAAAGCCGATGCCGTTTTTTATAATAGCAGCCGCTCCGAATGCCATATCCACCACACTGTCCGTCACTTCTCCCACTCCCGGAATGGCGGAGAGCCCTTTCTGCAAAAGCCCTGTTTTGGCACTGTCAATCGCCGGGGTAAGCAGGGACTGCAGAGTACTGATGCCCGCCACAATGCCAAGGGATGCTTTCAATAAAAACCGTATCATTTTTTCCATGCCGCTTTCCAAAAGAGTCATTCTTTCCTCCGACAGGCATCCGTTTAAGACCGCCAGAAGCATATAGCTGTTGATAAGAGGCATCAGCAGGGTCAGCAGTATTTTCTCCACCAGAAAAATAATCAGCAGGATAATCTGATACCCCGCTCCCGCCGTCATGGTTCCCGTGGCAATGCCCACCGATAAAAAATAAGCGGGGATAAACACCTGTATAAACGCCACAATATTCTGAATTGCCTCCGCCGCCGTATGCGCTGCACTGAAAAAGCATTTCATCAGAACTGCCGCCATATACAGATACAGAAAATAAAAACCGGCATCCGCCACCTGATGCTTATCAAAAATACGGATAAAGTGGGAAATAAGCGCCGCACCGATGCCCATCAGCAACAGGAGCAGAAACGTATTTTTTAAGGATGCAAGGTCCGTTATCACACTGCCGAAGGTCATCTGCACCACACCTGTCAACGCTCCTTTTATATCCCCCATGAAAGCCTGTTTCAGCAGGGTTTCCAGGTCAATCTGCAGAGTCGGGAAAAGCTCCCCTAACTGCGCTTCTATGCCATCCATCCCATATTCCCGAAAAATGCTGTCCATATCCATTTCCATGGCATTCTCCTATACAAAATTCCGGATTTGTTCCATGACCGCAAACAGAATGGGAAGTCCCGCAAAAATAACGGACAGCTTTCCTAAAATTTCTATCTGTCCTGCCACGGAACCATATCCGGCATCCTTGCAGATACCCGAAGCAAACTCACAGATATAAGTAATACCGATGACCTTCATCAGGGTGGCCAGATACCCGCCCTCGTCCGACCAGATTTCCTGCACGATCCGGTACTTGTCCAGCATGGAAGTTAAAAAACGCAGGGTGTAGCCGAAAATCAGAATAGCGCACACACAGCCTATGTAAAAGGAATATTCCGGCTTCCGGTTCTTAAACTGCATGGCAAGAACCGCACATAAAATACCGCTGACCGCAATCTTTGTAATCTCTATCATTTTCTTCCCAACCCGCCTTCTACAGGGAAAACAGAGCCTGTATATTGGTAAACAGCTCATAAATATAGGGTACAATCCAGGAAATTACCAGGATAAGCCCCGCCAGACTTACCAAAAAAGCCTGTTCTTCCCTGCCGCTGTGTTTCAATATCTGACTTAATATGGTGACTAAAATACCCACTGCCGCAATCTTAAAAATCAGCCCAATACTCATTCCGACGCTCCTCCTTACAACAGAACAATAATCAGGAAAAGCCCTCCCATGATGCCAAGTCCCGTTGCTAATTTTCCCTGCTGCAGCACATTCTGTTCCCGGATCCTGCGTGCCTCTTTTATGGTGTCCCGGTGCCCTTCCATGACTCTCACCTGCATCTGCCAGTCCTTTAGCCCCTTAACCTTGGCAAAGGAAAGGAAGCTTTCTTTTTCCTCTTTCGTAAGCGGCAGCTTCTGCAAAAGAACGGCAAAAGCCTCTTCCCAACAAGCGGAAAAATCCCTTCCGTCCTCTTTTTGCAAAAGCTTTCCTGCCGAAAGCAGGGTGCCCCGAAACGGCTCTTCCGTCTTTTCCGCTATCATAAACAGACATTCATGCAGCGTGGATTTTCCGTACCGGACTTCACTGATAAAAAGGTCCAGTATTTTTTCCATGGTCTTAAGAAGCCGGATGCTCTCGTAATACCTTGTCCGATAAAAAAGGCCCAGCGCCGTACAGCCTGCAAAAATCAAAATTGCTCCGAAAAGTCGCAGCATATTTCCCCATCCTTTCCATAAACCGCTTTTATCCTCGGATGCCCCTGTTTTTTCCAGAGCACCACAAACCGTTCAAAGACCTGCTCCTGCAGAAGCTCCCGCATATACGGCTTTTCCCGCAAGGAAAGCAGGTCTTCCCCGTGTATGGTCGCCAGAATGTTGCACCCGCAGGCAGACACCTTCCGGATGGCATCCACATCCTCCCTGCCGCCGATTTCGTCTATGGCGATTAAAGAGGGCGCCATGGAACGGACTAACATCATCATGCCGTGCACCTTCGGGCAGGCATCCAGAATATCCGTCCGGATACCCACATCATTCTGCGGTATTCCCAGATAGCTTCCTGCAATTTCACTTCGCTCATCGACCACGCCCACGGAAACACCCCCTCCGTACACATTGCCGTCGGAAATCTGTCTGACCAGGTCCCGTAAAAGTGTGGTTTTTCCGCACCCCGGCGGGGAAATCAGAAGCGTATTGCATATCTTTTGCTGCCGGTACAGATACGGAATAACCGGGTCTGCGGCTCCCTTCTTTTCATGGGAAACACGGATATTCAGGCTGCCCGGATGCTTTAACGTGCGAAGGCTGCCGTCCGTTTCCAGGACAGCCTGTCCGCATATCCCGACCCGGTGTCCTCCCGGCACACTGATAAATCCCTGCCTCATTTCATCCTCAAAGGCATAAAGAGAATCCTTACAGATCTGGTTTAACATATTCCGCAGTTGTTCTTCCCCGATGCACCGCGCATCTAACTTTCTTTTCGTAAGACCGCCGTCTTTTCCGAAGAAAAATTCACCCCTATGTAGTTTTAAGATAATGGGTTTGTCCACCCTGAGGCGGATTTCTTCTAATTCCCCGTATAAGGTAAGCATCTGTTCTCCTTCCCCGCGAAGGGACGCCGGAAACAAAGCTATCAGACTTTTTTCTTTACTCATTTTACTTTCCTCTCTGCCTACCTCTAATATATGTACAGGCATCAAAAAAAGAACCCGCAAATGCGAGTTCTTTTCGAATTTTTGTCTGGTTGTCTGTTTACTCTTCCCAGCCCTGCCATTCAATCCATTCGGAGCCGTAGGTAAAGTAATAAACGGAGATACACTGGATTTTTCCGCTGTCGTCCGTATTAACGGAAAGGATTACTACATCGTCCTTGTAAGAGGAATCTTTGTCGCAGAACCATACATCTGCCAGATCAGCTGCCGCCATGTTCTTCCAGCTGCTGCCGTCTTTGTAAAAAGCAATATCCAGCCATGCGTTGGCATCTTCGTATGCCTTGTAAATCTCTTCTGCGGTTTCATTGTCGTAATTTATCACTCTGGTATCCCCGGAGTCATACACGAGCTCCCACATAGCATTAGCCGGTTTTACCTGAAACTCATTCAGATATTCGTCCAGGGAATCTCCTACCTTTAAGCCGCGTGCCAGTACGAAGGACTCATCGTAATCCTGATTGTTGTTGCCGTCAAAGGAGAAGGAATAGGTTTCATCACCGAAAATCATGAATCCGCTGTCTTTGGAAAGGGCAACGGTTTCTTCCCCTTTCTGAAACTGGAAATCGGAGTCCTTCCAGGTCTTGCTGGAAGGAAGGGAGCATGCACTCAGCACAAGGGAAAGTGCCAGTGCGGTAACAGCTGCTAATTTCTTTTTCATCTGTTCATAATCCTTTCTTACTTTTTCAAAAGTTATTACTGCTGTGCTACGTCTTTCATGGAGAAGCTGATTCTTCCCATCTTGTCCTTGCCTAAGCATACAACGGTTACAACATCGCCTAAAGTCAGGACATCTTCTACATGCTCAATTCTTTCCTTGGCAATCTTGGAGATATGAACCATGCCTTCTTTTCCGGGAGCGAACTCGATGAATGCACCGAATTCCTTAATGCTTACGACCTTGCCCTTGAAAATCTGGCCTTCTTCAAAGTCTGTGGTGATAATCTTAATCATCTCAACAGCCTTATCCATCATAACCTTGTCGGTACCGCATACGGATACCTTACCGTCATCGGTAATATCAATCTTTACGCCGGTACGAGCAATAATCTCGTTGATGGTCTTGCCTCTCTGGCCTACTACATCGCCAATCTTTTCCGGGTCAATCTGGATGGAAATAATCTTGGGTGCGTACTTGCCGACTTCTGTTCTGGGAGCGGCAATGGCTTTCTTCATACAGTTGTCCATGATGAAGAGTCGTGCTTCACGGCATCTTGCGATAGCGCCTTCTACGATAGGTCTTGTCAGACCGTGAATCTTAATATCCATCTGGATAGCGGTAATACCTTCGGTAGTACCGGTTACCTTAAAGTCCATATCGCCGAAGAAGTCTTCCAGCCCCTGAATATCGGTAAGAAGTACGAAATCATCGTCGGTTTCACCGGTAACAAGACCACAGGAAATACCTGCTACCATCTTCTTGATGGGAACACCGGCAGCCATTAAGGACATGCAGGATGCACAAGTGGAAGCCATGGAGGTTGAACCGTTTGACTCAAAGGTTTCGGATACGGTACGGATTGCATAAGGGAACTCCTCTTCGGAAGGAAGCACAGGAACAAGTGCTCTCTCTGCCAGTGCACCGTGACCGATTTCACGACGTCCGGGACCTCTGGAAACCTTGGTCTCACCTACGGAGTAGGAAGGGAAGTTGTACTGATGCATATATCTCTTGGATGTTTCGTTTTCATCCAGACCGTCTACCTTCTGGGCTTCGGATAACGGAGCTAAGGTACATACGTTACAAATCTGGGTCTGTCCTCTGGTGAACATTGCGGAGCCGTGTACTCTGGGAATGATGTCCACTTCTGCAGCAAGAGGACGGATCTGGGTGATTTCACGGCCGTCGGGACGCTTGTGATCCTTCAGAATCATCTTGCGGACGGTCTTCTTCTCATACTGGTATACCGCTTCGCCTAAAACAGCCAGCCACTCTTCGTTTTCTGCAAATGCCTCGCTGAGCTTTTCGGTAATGTTCTTGATGTTTTCTTCTCTGGTCTGCTTGTCATCGGTAAATACCGCAACTTCCATTTCTTCGGGAGTTACGATTTTCTTCATTTCTTCAAACATTTCTGCGGGAATTGCACAGCTTGTATATTCATGTTTGGGCTTTCCTACTTCCGCTACGATGCCGTCGATGAAGGAAATGATGGTCTGATTTACTTCATGTGCCTTGTAAATGGCATCAATCATGACTGCTTCGGGAATTTCGTTTGCACCGGCTTCAATCATGATAACCTTTTCTCTGGTAGAAGCTACGGTTAAGTTTAAGTCACCGTTCTTCCACTGCTCCTGGGAAGGGTTGATAATCAGTTCGCCGTCAATCATGCCCACCTGGGTCATGGCACAGGGACCGTCAAAAGGAATATCGGAAATGCAGGTTGCGATAGCAGCGCCCAACATAGCCACCAGTTCGGGACGGCATGCAGGATCCACACTCATAACCATATTGTTTAAGGTAACGTCGTTGCGGTAATCCTTGGGGAACAGCGGACGCATGGGTCTGTCGATAACACGGCTGGTCAGGATGGCATTTTCGCTTGCCTTTCCTTCTCTCTTATTGAAGCCGCCCGGGATTTTTCCTACCGCATATAATTTTTCTTCGTACTCTACACTTAAAGGGAAGAAATCAATGCCGTCTCTGGGCTTGTCCGATGCTGTTGCACAGGATAATACTGTTGTTTCGCCATAGTGCATGAATGCACATCCGTTTGCCTGCTTGCCGACTCTGCCGATATCAACGCTTAAGGTACGGCCTGCAAGCTCCATTGAAAAAGTCTTGTACATACTTTTCTCCTTGCTTTTTTACAATCCGCCTCGGCGGAAGGGGCTCTGGGTAAAACACCGAAACTACTGAAAAATACACTTACGCAAATATACTTTTCAGCGGTCTCGGGGTTTCGTTTACCCAAAGAGGTGAATAAAGTGACTTTGCTCTCCGCCCTGTCTGTACCAGAAACGAAGCCGCGTAAAAAAGCGGAGCAGCCTGTTTTGGACATACTCCGCTCTTTGCATCATAATTACTTTCTGATTCCCAGCTTAGCAATGATTGTACGATATCTTTCGATATCCTTTTCTTTTAAGTAATCAAGCAGACCACGTCTCTGACCAACCATCTTTAAAAGACCTCTGTTGGAGTGATGATCCTTGGGGTTCTGCTTCATATGCTCGGTTAACTCTTTGATTCTCTCGGTCAGTACGGCAATCTGTACTTCGGGTGAACCGGTATCTCCGGGCTTTGTTGCATACTCATTGATAATAGCTGTTTTCTTCTCTTTGGAAATCATGATAAAATCCTCCTGAAAAATATTTAGTAAACACCGGATACGAAGGCCGGGTCGGAGTGTCCATAACCTGCGCATCGGTTAAACCATACCTAATAAAATTACCACATTTTACTTTACTTGTAAACCCTTAATTTTCGGACAGTTCCACTTTTATTCCTGTGCGTATTTGTCTGCCTGACCGGCAATCAGCGCCGCATCATCAAAGTAGTTAATCTTCATGGCTGCCTTGACCTCTGACATGGTCTTCGCTGCTTCTTCCCTTGCCACTTCGCTGCCCTTCTTTAAGATTTCGTAGATGTCGGGAATCTGCTTCTGCAGCTCTTTTCTGCGGTTGCGGATGGGCTCTAATTCTTCCTGCATAACGTTGTTTAAGAATTTCTTTACCTTTACGTCGCCCAGACCGCCTCTCTGGTAGTGTGCCTTTAACTCGTCCAGATTTGCGTATTCGGGCAGATAGCGCTCAAACTGCTCATCCTTGCAGAACGCATCCAGATAGGTAAATACGGTGTTGCCCTCCAAGGAACCGGGATCACTTACCTTTAAGTGGTTGGGGTCGGTAAACATGCTCATAATCTTGGTCCGCACTTCATCTGCGGAATCGGACAGATAGATGCAGTTTCCGAGGGATTTACTCATTTTTGCCTTGCCGTCAATACCCGGCAGTCTGCAGCATACTTCATTCTGCGGAACAAGAGCTTCCGGCTCCACCAGTGTTTCTCCGTAAACGGAGTTGAACTTTCTTACGATTTCACGGCACTGTTCAATCATGGGAAGCTGGTCTTCACCAACGGGAACCGTTGTTGCCTTGAACGCGGTAATATCGGCTGCCTGGCTGATGGGATAGGTGAAAAATCCCACGGGAATGCTGGTTTCGAAGTTGCGCATCTGGATTTCGGACTTTACGGTAGGATTCCGCTGCAGTCTGGAAACGGTAACAAGGTTCATATAATAAAAGGTTAATTCCGTAAGCTCCTGGATCTGGGACTGGATAAACAGGGTGGACTTGGCCGGGTCCAGTCCGCAGGATAAATAATCCAGTGCCACTTCAATAATATTCTGTCTGATTTTCTCCGGATTGTCCGCATTGTCGGTCAGCGCCTGTGCATCGGCAATCATAATAAAAATCTTGTCGTATTCTCCGGAATTCTGTAACTCCACTCTCTTGCGAAGAGAGCCTACATAATGACCTACGTGAAGTCTTCCGGTAGGGCGGTCTCCGGTTAAAATGATCTTGCTCATCTGTTAATCTCCTTTATTTTCACTCCTCTGCCTGTTTCCGCAAAGGCAGTCATAGCATTCAAACGTACCTTAAATTATACTACAGGAAAAAGGCTTCCGTCAACCGGCATACATAATGCCGTCAAAATATTCTTCTTCCTCTACGCCGTTTATCGTATACGGCCATTCGGAATGGTCCACCTCAATCCGGTACAGTGTATCACCCGCTTTTAAGTCCACAAGACTGCTGCCGTCCGTCCGGTATAAAGTCAGCTTCGTACCCGCGGGTATCACGGCATTGTCTGCTGTCACACTGCCGTCCTCCGCCACCTGCACGCAGGGAACATCCTTTTTTGCCGTAAGAGCTTCCCTCCACTCGTATGTGCTTGCGTCTACCTGATAAAAGTCTTCATCCGCCACCGGCATGCCGTCCGCTCCCACATGATACCTCCGGCTGGCGGAATAGGTGCTTAATACCTCCATCCGGCTTTCTAAGTAAAAGTTTTCCGGGTCTGTCAGAAGCTCTTCTCCGTATAAATAGGAAGAAGCATCCAAAAGCTGTGCCCTAAGGCCGCAGTTATTTACCTCACCGACATATACCGCACTGCTGCCGTTTAAATCAAACACCTCCAGCATACGGTAATCATTGTCACTGCCGCAGATGACATACAGATAATTCTTACCGTCCGCCGTATGCAGGATGTAGGGATCATAGCTGTATGCCCAGATGTCCTTACCGGTTTCCACTCCGTTCATGGATACCTTCAGGGCTTCATAGGTTCCATACTCGTCCATGGATGCCCATACCCGGAGTTCATCTGTCCTGCCGTCCCCATTAAAATCCATACCCGACGTACCCAGATTATCTGCCGCATAGACATAGGTCCGTGGGGCTTCCGTATAGTAATCGGAAAAAATATCGGTCTGTTCCGCAAACTTTACACTTCCCGACGGCATTCCAGCCGCATAATAGGAAATTTCATACGGATTGAACCATACACTGACTCCATCATTTGTGATTTTCCAGTTCAGGGTATGCTCTGCAGCTGCTTTGGCAATATAATCTTTTAAGCTTTCCCCCTCTTCCAGGAACAAATCATCCATTGTCAGTCCGCTTTCCTCATAAACAGCTGCCTCTGCCAGTCCCGCAAACGTATCCATATCCGTTACTACATCCTGAATCTGCAGCTCTTCCCCGGTCCGGGTATCATAATTGCAGCCGAAGCTGTAACCGGTTCCATGTGCACCGCCCAGATAAGTGTAACCGTTTTCTTCAATAGAAAGCACTCTGTCGTCCGCCCTGCTTACATAATATGTGCTCTCCGTGGAATAGGGGGTATATATCTGATAACCGCCTTCCTCCGCCCCTTTCAGGTCATCCTCCGCCTGGGTTTTTAAATTTTCATATTCGTTAAGAATAGAGTTTTTATTTTCCTCCGACAGCTTTTTTAGAACCTGCGCCAGCTTAGGATACTTTTCTTCGTCTTCCCCGGTCAGGGCAATGACTCCGTATTTCATTTCCACTAATTTGTTACTGTAATCATCGTCCTTGTAATAGCTGTCAGACAGTTCTCCCTTAATAAGATGCAGAGGCAGCACCGCTTCCTCCGTCCTGCCGTTGTCCTCCCCGGTCTCCTCCGGCAGAGTGTCCCCCGGCAGTGTGCCTGTCTGTGAACCGTCTTCCGTTCCGGTACGGGTTTCCCTATCCGGAAGGCTTTCCCCTGTTTCCGTATTTTTCCGTCCGCAGCCGCCCAAAAGAAGCATTGCCGTCATAATAAGAGCTATCCCTTTTATATTTTTCAGTTTCATATTTTCCTTCATTTCCGACAATTTCTGTCTTCCCTGCATTACTGCCCAGTTACCTGTTATTGTTGTTCTGCGGCTTTTCCCGTCTGTCCTTCTTCACATACAGGAAACGATCCGACTTGGCGGACAGACGCAGGCTGTCCTGTTTCACATATTCCTGGGCGTTTTCTCTTTTCTCCACGCTCTTTAGCTTTGCCTTCATGCCGCTTACGGTAAGGAACGCCACAATAAAGCCGATTACCAGCGCAATGAGAATATGTACCGGTATATTATAAGTATCCCCGCCTGCGTTTACAATGGTGCTGACAGCCGCAAGGGATGAAAATGCCTGTAAAAACATAATCTTTTCCTCCTTTATTTATATTACGAAAAATAACAGTGAAATGATAAATGCAATGACAGTGTAGAGTCCGGTCAGACCAAAGAGCCATCTTCTGTATGCTCCCTTGTCAAGCGGCAGGTTGCCTACAAACTTTCCGGTCTGTCCGTTCATGGCAAAGACATACTTTTCGCCCTTCCATGTGGTATTTAAAATCCACACCGGACAGAGCACATATTTTACCTTGCCGCCCTGCAGTCTCACATTGCAGTTGACGGTGTTTACCGTATCATATCCCTGTACGGTGTTCCTGAATACTTCCTCTGTGCTCTTTTTAATGCGGGCATTGACTCTTTCCACATTTTCTTCTGCCGTCACATCATATTTATCTGCCAGATAACCTGCCAGATAAGCGGTCTGGAACGGCACTGCCCCCTTGAAATCGAAGGGTTCAACAGACTCCATCAAATCGTCGTCCATCTTGGATGAGCCGTCCGCCGGCACATTCTCAAACAAAAGATTGCCGGCTCTGGAAACGCTGTAATAGCTGGTTTCCGTATATTCATACCGGGCATCGGACCATCGTTTTACCCTGGTTGCGTCGTATCTGGCGTTGGCGTCCGCTTTGGAGTCAAACATCCAGAACGGCACATAAAGTCCCTTTATTTCATCAATATGATTTTCATCCTTAAATACCTTGGGAAGCAGCCTCTTTCCTTTGAGATGTCTGCCCAGACCTTCCTTCGCCGCATTCCTGTCAATCTTAAAGGGAATGACATAATCGGGCTTTAAGTCTCCCGCAAACATGCCCTTCATAACAATGGTGCTGTCGCAGTACGGGCAGCGGGAAGAACCTAAGTTTTCATCTCCCACGATTTCACCGCCGCAGGACTGGCAGGTATACACTCTCATGTGCGCCGTTTCGTCCTCTTTGAAGGTATCCCCGTCGGGCATATCCCATTCCATGCTCTCCGGCTGTTCCGCCTTCAGCTCCTCGTCCATTGCCTTCAGGGTTTCCATTTCAAACTCTGTTCCGCAGTACGGACATTTCATCTTCTGTGCGGTGCTGTTAAAGCTAATGGCGCCGCCGCAGCACGGACATTTGTACTCAAATAAATCTCCCATATCCTCTCTCCTTTTTTCGTATGTATTTTCTTACACACCTTATTTTGTCTGTTCCGTAAAATATTCCTGCATGCCCTTCGTCATGCTGATGTTTCCATCCTCTGAAATAAACAATGCTTCCACACCGTATTTTTCTGCCAGCAATCGTCCTTTCTCTTCTCCCAGCACAAAACATGCCGTGGAAAGAGCGTCGCTTGTCATACCGTTCTTGCTTAAAATCGTAACACTTTTTACACCGCTCTCCGCCGGATATCCCGTAGCCGGATTTAAGATATGGTGATACCGTTTGCCGTCCACCTCCACAAAGCGTTCGTAATCTCCCGAAGTGGACACAAACCAGTTGCCTGTAAGGGTCAGATACCCGCAGTAGGCGCCTGTATCAAAGGGGTCCGTAATGGCGACCCTGAACGCCGTGCCGTCCGGTTTTTCTCCATAAGTAAGGATGCTTCCGCCCACGGAAATGACCGCCGCCTTTACCTCCGCCTGTCCTTCCAGATAGGCAAGGATATCGTCACAGGCAAGCCCTTTTCCAACGGCTCCCAGGTCCAGTACCATGCCCTTAGGCAGTAAAAAGCTGTTGTCTTTTCTTTCTATTTTAGAAAACCCGCTGTAGGACAGCGCTTCTTTTATTTCCGCCTCACCCGGTAAGCGGTAGCCTTCTGTTTTCCCGGTGCTTTCCGTCTGCCCGGCGTCCTCTGTTTTCCCGCCTGTGCCATCCGGCTGCTCCCCGGCGTCCTCATAGCTTTCCTGCGCGTGGGCATCAATATTCCACAGGCTCACCAGTGCTCCGATGGACACATCCAGCGCCCCATCACTGTCCTCATAAATACCGGAAAGCTCCAGCAGCGTCTCTGCCAGCTCTCCGGAAACCTCCGTGTAGATGCCTGTTCCGGCATTGGCATTCAGCTTTGCGACCTCTGAGCCGGCTATTCTGCGGGAAAGCATTGTTTCCTCCATGCCGGAAAGCAGCTGCTCCACATCCCCGGTCACATCGTCCCCTTCCGTATACAGTTTCTGGGTAACGACAGTTCCCATGGCAGTATTCACGGCTTCATATTCCTTTACGGCATTTCCGCATCCCGAAAGAAGCAGCATCGCCACTGCGGGAAGTGTAAAAAAACTTGCTGTAACCCTCTTCATTTCCCTGCGTCCTTTTGTTATACTAACTCTCATAAGTATAACAAACAAACCACCCCTTGACAATATGGGGGAATGAACTTTACCGTCACGGAAAGGTCTGATTATTTTGAAAAACGATAAAAAAATGATGGGAAAAGTGCTGATTTTGCTGCTTCTTCTTTTTCTACTGCTTTTCTCATCCCTGTTTCTTCTATATAAAAGAGGAACTTACGGCGGACAAAAAAAAGCCTGCATCTACCAGAACGGTGTCCTGCTTAGGGAAATTGATTTTTCTTCCGTAAGGGAACCCTATTCCTTCCGTCTTGTTTCTTCCGACGGAGGGTACAACGAAATTACCGTAAGTGCCGGGGGGATTGCCGTAACGGATGCCGACTGCCCCGACAGGCTCTGCGTCCTTTTCAGCAAAAACAATACCGGCAGGCTCCCCATTATCTGTCTGCCCCATAAGCTCGCCATTGTATATAAGGAAGAAAGTGCTTCCGATATGGATGCCGTTACTTATTGAGTTACTTAAAGGAGTTTTATGTCCCGTAAAAATACCCGTCTGACACTTAAAAAAATGACCACACTGACGGTCTTTCTTGCCGTCTCCCTGTGTATTTCCCTTGCGGAGAGTTTTTTCCCTCCGCTCGTTCCCATACCCGGAGTCCGGCTCGGACTTGCCAATGTGGTCACTTTACTTTTATTATATGATTTCACACCGGGTGAAACGCTTCTCGTTCTCCTGATGCGTATTTTATTGTCTGCCTTCTGTGCCGGTCAGGCCATGAGCTTCGTCTACAGTCTGTGCGGTGGCATATTATGCTTTCTTATCATGTGGTTTCTGTACCGTTTTCTGTGCGGCAGGTTTCTGGTGCTTACCAGTATCTTCGGTGCCCTCGCCCACAATGCCGGACAGCTTATGGCTGCCTGCCTGTTTACCGGAGGGTTCAGTGTGCTTGCCTATGCGCCGGTGCTTGTCGTAAGCGGTATTCTGACCGGCTGTTTTACCGGTCTCTGCGCCTATTTTACCCGCAAATATCTGTCCCCGCATATAAAGAAACTTTTTTAACCGTTCTGCATCAGACGTTTGTGGATATTTCCGAAAATGCTGTCGCACAAATGTGCCATATCCTCCACACTCTCCGTCATGCCTCCGGCAATCCATTCCTTGCAGATGGCGTTAAGTCCACCCTCATAGGCACACATACGGTACTGCTCCGCTTTGTCATCCAGACGGAAAATCTCCTTTAAGGAAGGTAAAAAGGAAAAATTACTCTGTTGTTTTTCCCTTGCCTTCATAAGCAGTCCGAAGTATTCGCTGTTTTTTCCAAGATAGGAAAAGAACCGTTCAAACCAACTGTAGCTGTCATCCTCACTGACATCATCCGCAATCTCCATCACAGCATCTTCCATTCCCTGATGCAGATCTTTTAAAATATCTTCCTTCGATTCATAATTCCGGTAGAACGACTGTCTCGACACACCGGACTTTAACACCAGCTCCGTAACGGTAATTTTCTCAAACGGCTTTTCCGCCATGAGATCCACCAGAGCCAGCTGCAGGCACTCTTTCGTAAGCTGCCCTGCTTCCTTGCCGGAAAGCCGGTATACATTTCTCTCTTTTACCAGAGTCTTTAAAATACTTTCCACAACTGTCATCTTCTTTCTTTTCAAAAGGCACTTGACGAAATTCTCATAAGGTGTTACATTTATTCCAGTGAGATACATGTATCACTGTTACATCTGTAACATGATAACATTTTTAAAACTAAGTGTCAACATTTCCATACATATTTTACAGTTTACCGAAAGGCAGGTATTCATATGAGATACGCAATAGCAACATACATACTGATGGCTGTGCTGGTTTCCTTCTTAGGTTTCGTGGTCGAGGACGGCTGGCTGGCTCTCACAAAGGGTTATATCGACAACCGGAACATGCATCTGCCGTTTTTATTCGGCTATGGTATTGCCATGGTAGGACTGTACCTGATTCTCGGCACGCCCGCCACCATGATTTTACCTTTTCAGATAAAGAAAAAGGAAACCTTTGTCCGGTTTATTATTTACTTCGTCCTTGTGATGCTGGCAGTCAGTGTAGGAGAAATCATCTTAGGAACCTTAGTGGAAAAGGTCTGCCACTTCTACTGGTGGGACTACACGGTAATCCCTCTTCACATTACCCGGTACACCTCCGTTCCTACAAGCCTCGGCTTTGCTTTGATCATTACCACCTTTATGGATAAGTTCTGCATACCGATTCTTGACCACCTTGCTGCCATTCCCGCTGAACGTGCTACGGTTCTTGCCTGGATTTTAGGTGTTTCCTTAAGTGTGGATATGGTGTATTCCATGTATAAAATGTACCGTAACCACGGTGGACTCAAGATCTGGAAGAAGCAGCTTCCCAGACATTCTTACCAGGAGTCCTTCTAAGCATTCCGTCCGGTCACCGAATTATCTGTTTAATGTAATAAAAAGCCTGTGGATTCAGAGGAGAAGCAGCCTCTTTTCCGCAGGTTTTTTGTTGCATAAAAATACACATTCTGTTAAAATAGTATAAAAATTTTATAAAACGCATCGATTCCTGCGAAGAACCGTTGTGATAGGAAAGGAAGGCTTCTATGAAAGCAAAAAGAATCGGATTATCCATTCTCCTTTTAGCCATTGTGGGCTTAATCGTGTATAATATCGCAGGCCCCGCCGACTTACTTGCCGGTGAAAGCAGTGTCTATGCCACCCCTCTTTCCCTTCTGCCCCCTGTAATTGCCATTACACTGGCACTGATTACCAAGGAAGTATACACTTCCCTTTTTATCGGTGTATTAACCGGTGCCCTGCTTTACACAAACGGCAGTCTGGAACGTACCATGAACACCATGTTATTCAATGAAGACGGCAGTATGGTGTCTAAACTTGCCGACAGTGGAAATGTCGGTATTTTAATTTTCTTAGTGCTTTTGGGCATCATGGTTGCCATGATGAACACTGCCGGCGGTTCATCTGCTTTTGGACGCTGGGCTTCCAAGCATATTAAAACCAGAGTTGGTGCGCAGCTTGCCACCATGGCGCTCGGTGTCCTGATTTTTGTGGATGACTATTTCAACTGTCTGACCGTAGGCAGCGTTATGCGCCCCGTTACGGACCGCCACAAAATCTCCCGTGCCAAGCTCTCCTACTTAATTGATGCCACCGCAGCTCCCGTCTGCATTATTGCACCGATTTCTTCCTGGGCTGCTGCCGTTACCTCTTCCGTACCGGAAGAAGCCGGCATCAACGGATTTGCCGTCTTTTTACAGACCATTCCGTACAACCTGTATGCTCTGCTGACCCTTGCCATGATTCTTTTCATCACTTTCTTAAAGGTGGATTTCGGCTCCATGAAGAAGCATGAATGGAATGCCATCAAGGGCGATTTGTTTACCACACCTGACCGTCCTTACGAAGAAACCTCCGATGTGCAAGGCAATCCGAACGCCAGAGTAGCTGACCTGATCATCCCCGTAGTGGTTCTGATTGCTACCTGTGTCTTCGGTATGATTTACACCGGCGGCTTTTTTGAAGGAACCTCCTTCATTGATGCCTTTGCTAACTCCAGTGCATCCGTTGGTCTGGTAATCGGCGGTTTCATTACTCTGCTTTTTACCTTCTTCTACTATATGCTGCGCGGTGTGATTACCTTTAAGGAATTTTCCGAATGCATTCCCGAAGGCTTCAAGGCCATGGTTGCTCCCATTTTAATTCTGACTCTGGCATGGACCCTTTCCGGTATGACAAACCTGCTCGGTGCCAAAGTTTACGTCAGCAACATTGTCAGCGGTTCCGCACAGGGATTCCAGGGCTTCCTTCCCATGATTGTCTTCCTGATTGCTGCGTTCTTAGCATTTGCAACCGGTACAAGCTGGGGTACCTTCGGTATTCTTATCCCCATCGTGCTGGGCGTATTCCCTTCCGGACAGATGATGGTCATTTCCATTGCCTCCTGCCTTGCCGGTGCCGTTTGCGGAGACCATTGCTCTCCCATTTCCGACACCACCATCATGGCTTCCGCAGGCGGTCACTGCAACCACATCAACCATGTTGCAACCCAGCTTCCTTATGCGTTGTTTGTTGCGGTATTCTGTTTCATCGGTTATGCCATCATGGGCATCTGTAACCTCGCCGGTGTACTTTCCATCGCCTGGATTGCCCTGCCCGTATGTATCGTGCTGATGGGCGCTACACTCCTGTTTATCCGCAAAAAAGAAGGCATGGAGAAGGAATAACCATAACTATCTGACATAAAAAAAGAAGCCGCGATGCTTCAACTGTAGTTTAGTTGTCGCATCGCGGCTTTTTTGTAGCTCTCGTTTTTTATTTATAGGTTCACACTATTAGCTTCTATTATCAAATGTATATATTGACAAGTCTTCTCTTTTATCCCAACCTGTTCTGCATATACCGGAAATTCTTTAACGGATGTTAAAACCTCACGGATAATATCCTTGCACCGTCTTTCCTTTATCCCCATCTTACTACCTGCCTCAAGTAAATCTGATAATTCTATTCCTGTTGTCTTGCCGTTTACCGTCATCTGATGCGCTCTAAGCCATTTATTGGCAGGATTATAGGAAAAGGTAATATCATATGCCGGGGAGAGTGACCATTTACCGTTTCTGTCCATGAGAAAGGAAATGTTCTTGACATGGTCATCCTGGTTTACTGCAAGGCAGTTAAATACCATTCTCCGATAAAACTGTTCTATCTCTTTGTAGGAAATTCCCACTTCTTTCATATACATGGCGGCAAGCTCATATCCGCATATTCCCGGCTCCTGATAACTTATATGTGTCAAAGCTCCGAGCGACTGCATATGGAGTTTCCTGCCATTCTCACGGTCAAAACGCTTTGTAATAAAATGGTGCTCCCCTGCACTTTCGTATAGCCTGCACTCATTCATTGTAACACCGGCTTTTTTAGCCATAAGGTAATACGCATATTCTATTAACGTATATTCCGGCTTATCTTCAAGACCATGGTCCCCGTTTTTTGTGACATTATCAAACTTCATTAACCAGTAATCATATCCGGTTCCCAACTGTGCCTGACCGGATCTAACTTCATTCGTTTCCTCATTCCAGGCAATAATTGCCTTTGCCCTGGCTCCCCCTGCAGAACTTCCGACCTGTACCAACTGTGAATATGTCAGATTATCCTCCGCCTTTAATGAAATTCCTTCTCTGTCTGCCAATACATCGGATGCGAACTTAACCATCTCCTGTACATTGATGTTCTCATCGATATCCTTAATGTCCGTACTTGCCGGTACATATTCCAAGGCACCCATTCCACGCTTTCCGGTGTAGCAAAGCCTATCAATCGCCGTAAAATCGGATAAGGATTTTCCAAGTGACATAAGCCACTGCTCTATGACGGCATTACCAAATTTATCAGGTAGGGAATCCGCTACCAGACCGGGCATTCCATAAAAAGGCTCTCCTGTCAAAGTTGGAAATTCATATATATTCTTCGCAAGGGGCATCCGAAGCGGAGATACCTCGATTCCACTATTCAAAAATTCGGTATCATATTCAAAAGATGCATACGGCTTTGTAACATCCTGATGAATAATCCCTATTCTTGTTCCCCATAAGTAAACTTCCGCTGTATCATTCACTGCTCATCACCCCACTTAAATTCATTCTTCTCTGTCTTTTTCCGCACTCTTTTCGGTTTATTATCTGTCTTTTCAAGATAAAAGCTGGGTCTCTTAGTCTGGTCAGGAACCAATAATTCTATATTATCCCCAAGGTCCAGTGCCAAAAGAATTTTGAACAGATTATCAACCTGTACTGACTCACCCTGTTCCAATCTGGATATACTTCTCTTGGAAACACCGGTTTTGTCCTCTAAATCCTGTTGGGACAATTCTTTCATTATTCTGTATGTCTTTATTTTTTGCCCTAATTCTCTTATATACTCCCGATAGTCTTTTTGTTTATGCATATTATCACGCCATTTCTGTCTATTTAATAGTAATATTATATATCAAAGAGTCATATTTGTCTATTTATATTTTACAAACAACAAAGAGTATAAAAAACAGCCGCCTCCCATCCGGGAAACGGCTGTTTTTATGAAATTATCGGTTCGCTTTTTTACGGTAACGCTGCGGCTTACATCATACCGCCCATGCCTGCGCCTGCGGGCATGGCAGGGGTGTCTTCCTTGATGTTTGCTACAACGGATTCGGTAGTCAGCAGTGTGGATGCTACACTGGTTGCATTCTGCAGTGCGCTTCTGGTAACCTTTGCAGGGTCCAGGATGCCGTCTGCAACCATATCTACATATTCACCCTTCAGAGCATCGAAGCCCATGCCGGGGTTCATTTCCTTAACCTTGTTTACAATTACGCTGCCTTCCAGACCTGCATTTGCGGCAATGTGGTACAGCGGAGCTTCCAGAGCCTTAAGAACGATGTTTGCACCGGTCTTTTCGTCTCCTTCGAGAGTATCACGCAGCTTTTCTACTTCCTTACTTGCATGGATGTAAGCAGAACCACCACCGCAGATAATACCTTCTTCAACGGCTGCTCTGGTAGCTGCAAGAGCATCTTCCAGACGAAGCTTTGCTTCCTTCATTTCGGTTTCGGTAGCGGCACCTACACGGATAACAGCTACGCCGCCTGCTAATTTGGCAAGTCTTTCCTGTAATTTTTCTCTGTCGAAATCAGATGTGGTTTCTTCAATCTGCTTCTTAATCTGTGCAACACGGGCTGCAATGGCATCCTTGTCGCCTTCGCCGTCAACGATAACGGTGTTCTCTTTCTGCACCTTAACGGATTTAGCACGGCCAAGCTGTTCCATGGTGGTATCTTTCAGTTCCAGACCAAGCTCGGAGCTGATGACCTGACCACCGGTCAGAATAGCGATATCCTCCAGCATTGCTTTTCTTCTGTCGCCGTAGCCGGGAGCCTTAACTGCTACTACATTGAAGGTACCGCGCAGTTTGTTGACAATCAGAGTAGTAAGAGCTTCGCCCTCTACGTCTTCAGCAATGATTAACAGCTTTGCGCCGGACTGTACAATCTGCTCTAACAGAGGAAGGATTTCCTGAATGTTGGAAATCTTCTTGTCGGTAATGAGGATGTACGGATTTTCCAGGGTAGCTTCCATCTTATCCATGTCGGTTGCCATGTATGCGGAAATGTAACCTCTGTCAAACTGCATACCTTCTACTAAATCCAGTTCGGTCTGCATGGTCTTGCTTTCCTCAATGGTGATAACACCGTCCTTGGAAACCTTCTCCATAGCATCTGCTACCAGGTTGCCGACTTCCTCATCTCCTGCGGAAATGGTAGCAACTCTTGCAATGTGTTCCTTGCCGTTTACCTTGGAGCTCATCTTTGCGATGGCTGCAACAGCACAATCGGTAGCCTTCTTCATACCTTTTCTTAAGATAATGGGATTTGCACCTGCTTCCAGATTCTTCATACCGGCATTAATCATTGCCTGCGCCAGAACGGTTGCGGTTGTGGTACCGTCACCTGCTACATCGTTTGTCTTGGTTGCTACTTCTTTGACTAACTGGGCACCCATGTTTTCAAACGGGTCTTCCAGTTCAATTTCCTTTGCAATGGTAACACCGTCGTTGGTGATAAGGGGAGCGCCGAAAGACTTATCCAGTACTACGTTTCTGCCTTTGGGTCCAAGTGTTACTCTGACGGTGTCTGCCAGCTGGTCTACACCTCTGCCTAATGCTGCACGGGCATCTGCTCCGTATTTAATTTCTTTTGCCATAATGAAAACGCCTCCGTTTTTTTATTTTTACTCGATAACTGCTAAGATATCACTCTGTCTTACAATAATGTATTCTTCGTCTTCAAATTTTACATTTGTTCCTGTATACTGAGTATAAATCACCTTATCTCCAACCTTGACTTCCATTTTTACTTCCTTTCCGTCTACCACACCTCCGGGACCTACTGCAATAACTTCGGCCTGTTGACGTTTTTCTTTATTCTCTCCCGTAAGAAAAATACCGGATTTTGTTGTTTCTTCTGCTACTAACTGTTTCAATACGACTCTGTCGCCAAGTGGAACTAACCTCATAATGAATGCCTCCTTAAAGTCTTATGCTTTATTAGCACTCAATCTCTATGAGTGCTAATCACTAAAGCATATATTAGTTTTATATGCAGTTCTTTGCAACCACATGCAGATAAGTTCTGCTCATTCAATCTATATATTATCTCTTTTTTCCTCTCATTTTCTTATTAATTCTCACTTTTGCCCTGTGGGGCGGATTTAATATTTATTTTATACCCATAATCGTTTATTTGTACCTAGTGCTATTAGAAACAACTAACGCCTTATAAATATTCACCATAATAAATATCTATATATGGCATAATAATCTATCCAGAATATCAAAAGGCACGCCACTTAAATGTAAGAGTGCGCACCTTTTTTTAATATAATATTTACCACCTTAAATCTATATATAATACATTTGTTTTTTTTCCTGTCTTTTTATATTTTGGTTTATCACCAATTAATGTAGAGCCACACCTTTCTATATTATCCTCATCTAAAATGTATATACAATTCTCAGGAAATCCATTTTTCTTAAGTTCCCTTTTTATGTACGGCAATAGATTTTGATTATCTGCGTTAAAGTCAGCCATACTTCCGTATACAATCCAGCTTTCTTCAGAATCATAACATCTTCTATAATTCAAATCTATAGAACCATCCTTCATGCATCCCCAATCATAATCATAAGAATCAGGACGAACTACTATTTTTGCTTTAAGTTCTCTGGTCTTAGTTTCTGTAGATAGTATTTCACAGTTTGTTTTTATCTTAGATACTATGCTTGCAGCTATTCTAGAACGCCTTTCTCCTATTGTCTCTTCCTTGGGAGTTTGACTGGCTTGTAAGTTTTTATAAAAATTGCTACTATCTCTTGTTTTTTGACCTATAACAAATGGTTGCTTCTTTTTAGGTTCATTTTGTATTATAATATTTGTCCCAGCGAAGTTGTTATTATTTGTTATATGTATATTTTGATTGTTAATAGCCTTTTCCGTAACAAAAGCCGTTCCACAGTGAGTACATATTCCAGCTTCATGTGTGTTATCTACTTCAATTTGGGCACCACATTGTGGACAGATTGCAGGTACTAATGGCATAATAGAATCCCCCTTATCAAGTAATGTATAATTATATATTAGCACATGATAAGGGGGATTACGACTTTTTTTTACACTTTGTTTAGGAAATAACACTCGGTATTTAATTTCAATTCTCCGTTTTGAATATCTTCATGCAGAGCATCTACGGTTAAATGTTGGTCTTGGAGTGGACGTTTGATCACGAACTCACTTCTGCAGAGCGTTTGACTGGAGAGGGCTTGAGCTTTCAAGAAGAGTATTTAAGTTTTGTAACACCGGATTGGGACTTCTCACTTTCCTTCGATGGACAGAGGAACTTCTGAATAAAACCGAAATGAAAAGGTTATTGTCGGCTGCCAGCCTACCTGTTATTACTGGCTCACTCTTCAGAAGTTCTTGCAATACCATGATATTCAACTTGTAACGGTAAATCCTTTTACAGTAAACAACTGTATGGAACTCGATGATAATAGTCCAGAAAAGAGGGTACATATCACCGTACCAGTAAGGCTCTTTTCCTCTACATGTATTTGGCATCCCCGCAGGCTTACATACCCGCTGTTATTCACACTTGATTTCCAGATAACCCAGCAGCTTGCTCTTGTCATACTCCTCCAGAACACCTAAGTTGGAGTCATAGTATTTGCCGTCAAAGTATACAAGGTAATGGCAGTATCTGCCCATTCTTTCCATTAAGATACAGCACTTGGGAAGCACACAGTCCCTGCCCTCGGTATAGGTAATAACGTCCTTGTGGTCAATACCGTAATAGTTCAGGGCGGAAATCACCATACCCATGGTTGCCTGCCACTCCCTGCAGTCCATGACACGGATAACATCCGCAATGGTAACGCCTGCCAGCATGGCTACACAGGTCTGTCCGCAAAGACCGTCCTCCGGCTGGAAGATAACCTGCACGCTGTCAATTTTGCGGATGGGGTTGTCAAAGCTGTAAGGGCTGTCGGGGGAAACCTCTATGATGCTGCCACTGATATGCAGAAGCATCTGATGGGACTTCGTAAGGTCCACCTTGATGGCATCCTTACCCTCAATATGAATTTCATAATTTCCTTTTTCCTTAGGCAGCAGCTTACAGGCAATGATTTCGTTGTCCAGAACCATGTCGGCTTTGATTTCATCACGCAGCTTGCAGACCTCCCACACATTAAAAGGAAGCTGTATTACAAATCCATTCTCTTTCTTGTCAATTTTTCCGGTAAAAAAGTAACGCATGATAATTTCTCCTATCTACAGATTTATTGATTTCTTCGCCTGGGAAGGCGGAAATCCAAAATGCTTTTTAAATAATTTGCTGAAGTGGTATGCATCATCGTAGCCGACGGCTGCCGCCACTTCCTTGATATTGGTGTATCCCTCTTTCTGCAAAAGCTCCAGTGCCTTCTGCAGGCGTATGTTAATCAGATGCCTTATGGGAGCTTCCCCTGTCTCGCTCTTAAAAATCTTGGATATGTAAAAGGGGCTTAAATACATATTTTCCGCAATGGTATCGAGGGAGATTTTTTCTGCATAATGGTCTTCAAAATAGCTGACTATCTGCTCCACCACATACTTTTTGTTGACGGACTCGAACGCATAACCGCTTTTTATCTCTTTGGGCTCCATCTGGCTTTTTAGAAGCAAAAGAAGCATCTGCATCATGTAGGCCTTCATCATAAAGTACCTGCCATCCCAGCATACGGCATTTTCCGCTTCCAGAGAAGCGCAAAGCTTAAACAGCTTCCGCTGCAGCTCACCCGTGGTATGCACAATGGCATTGCCCTCCGGCAGCGGAAACGCATTGTCCGGCAACCCTTTTATGCGGATGTCCGACACTCCCACGAAAAATTCCGTAACGGCGGTCTGTTTGTCCTTCACCAGCCCCTGATGCATGACGCCGGGATTTAAGATGAGCACATCTCCCTCTTCCACGGGATAAATTTGTCCGTCAATCCGGTAAAAACCGGAGCCCGACATCATAAATGCTATTTCCAGAAAGTCGTGGCAATGATACCTTTTTTCATCCTGGTCACGTTTTCCCTTCCAGGTAAAAAGAAAGGTCGGATTAAAATTTTCCAGTTGTATATTCTCCTGTCTGTCACACATATCTTCCCATGCCTTTCCACAACATCTGCCTTCTGCTTTTCTTATTTTACAAAAAACAAAGATAAATGTAAAAGGTTTTTTTGCAAAAAGATACAAACAACATACAAGATAGTCCATTTCTTTTTAGAAGCGATATGTTAATATTTTCATAGAATTTTACATGTTTATCATGTAAATTTATGTTCACTCTGCTTACTTTATTATTCGGAGGTTTTATTTATGACACCTATGAAGTGGTTTTTCTCCTTTCTGAAGAAATACCGGAAAAACATGATTTTAGGAATTATTCTCACCATTGTAATCACTTCCTTAAACATTGTTAATCCCTACATATCCGGTATGATTGTCGATGACGTCATCACCGGCGGGCAGTACAGTCTGCTCTATCCTCTGGTAGGACTTATGCTCTTAATTGTCATTATCCGGGGTGCACTGCGCTTTTACTATCAGCTTGTCTTCGAGACGGCATCCCAGGGTGTTCTGTATGACATGCGGGACAAAGTGTACCGTAAGCTCCTGCAGGAGGACTTTTCCTTTTATAATAAGAAGAGAACCGGTGACCTTATGAGCCGTCAGACCGGAGATATGGATGCCATCCGCCATTTTGTGGCTTATGTCATCTACAACACTCTGGAAAATGTCCTGATGTTTGCTTTTGCGCTTGTCATGATTTTTACCGTCAATGCAAAGTTAGCTCTCTGTATGCTCGCTGTACTTCCTTTTACCGCGTTGTGCACCTATATGCAGTCCAAGGAGGTAAAGCCTGCTTTTAAAAGAAACCGCGACTGCTTCTCTTCCTTAAATGCTTTCGTGCAGGAGAATGTCAGCGGCAACCGCGTGGTAAGAGCCTTTTCCAAGGAAGACTACGAAATCGAAAAATTCAACAAAGAAAACGACGCCTTCCGTGCAGCCCAGATTTCCGCATCCAATGTATGGAAAAAGTACGTGCCCATTTTTGAAGTACTGGCGTATTCCTTGAACATCATTCTCATGCTCTACGGCGGCTACATGGTAATTCAGGGCGAAATTACCTTAGGCGACCTGGTTGTGGTAAACGGGTATCTTTGGATGCTTAACAATCCCCTTCGTATGGCAGGCTGGCTGGTCAACGACATCGGCAACTTCATTACCTCCGTGGAAAAAATTTATACCACCTACAGCGAAGAGCCCCATGTCAAAACTCCTTACACCGGCACCCATACCCACTTAAACGGCGCTGTGGAATTTGAAAACGTATCCTACCGTGCGGACGACGAGGACATCGTCATGGACATCAGCTTCAAGGTAAAGCCCGGTCAGACCGTGGGCATCATCGGCTCCACCGGTGCCGGCAAATCCACGATTATGAACCTGCTCTGCCGTTTCTATGACACCACCTCCGGCACGGTACGCATTGACGGCAAGGATGTGCGGAATATGGATTTATACAATCTTCGTGACAACATCGGCATGGCCATGCAGGATGTGTTCCTGTTTTCCGATACCATTGAAGGCAACATTGCTTACGGCCGCCCCGACTGTTCCTTTGAGGATGTCAAAAAAGCTGCCATTATGGCGGACGCCAACCACTTTATAAACGCCATGCCGGAGGGCTATGACACCATTGTGGGCGAACGCGGCGTAGGTCTTTCCGGCGGTCAGAAACAGCGTATTTCCTTAGCAAGAGCGCTGCTTAAGGACCCTTCCATCCTGATTCTGGACGACACTACTTCTGCCGTGGATATGGAAACCGAAAGCTATATCCAGAAGCAGCTTAAAAATATTGACAAGAAATGCACCATTTTCATCATTGCCTACCGCATCTCTTCCATTAAGGATGCCGACCTGATTTTAGTCATGGACAAGGGCCGCATCATTGAGCAGGGCAGCCACGAGGAGCTGATGAAAAAGGGCGGCTATTATGCCGAAACCTTCCACAGCCAGTACGGAGAAATTCCGAAAGAGCTGTTACCTGAAAATTCCGCAATGAAGGGAGGCTGTTAAGATGGCACGAAACCGTTATGATGTGGATGAAACCTTAGAGGATTCCTTTGACTTAAACCAGGTAAAACGTCTGGCAAATTACATAAAACCTTACAAAAAGGAAATGGGCTTTGTTATCTTTATGATGCTGTCCTCTTCCGCCCTCACCATGCTGATTCCTATTTTCTTCCAGAAAATCATGGATGTGTGCATTCCGGCAAAGGATATGAAGCAGATTTTCGTATATGCGGGTCTGACACTTGTCATTGCCCTTTATACTGCTTTTTCCCTGGCACTCAAAATCAAACACATGAGCTCCATCGGACAGAATATCATCCACGATCTACGCTACGACATTTTCAAGCACCTGCAGGAGCTTCCTTTTTCCTACTTTGACGATAAGCCCCACGGCAAAATCCAGGTCCGTGTGGTAAACTACGTCAACAGCTTAAGCGATTTGTTAAGCAACGGCATCGTCAACACACTGACCGATCTCTGCAACCTGATTTTCATTCTGATTTTCATGTTGATTGAGGATGTTCGTCTGACGTTAATCTGTCTGACAGGTCTTCCCCTTTTAGCCCTTGTCATTGTCTTTATCAAGAAAAGACAGCGCCGTGCATGGCAGATTCAGAGCAACAAACAGTCCAACTTAAACGCCTACATTGCCGAAAGCATCGGCGGTATCCGGGTTACCCAGTCCTTTGTCCGGGAAGACCGCAACGTAGGCATTTTCAACAATTTAAGCACCAGTTACCGCAGCGCCTGGATGCGTGCCGTAAAATACAACTTTATCCTCTGGCCGGGTGTGGACATCATTTCCACCATTACCACCTCATTTGTATACATTTTAGGTGTGCGCTTTATTTTAGCTCCTTCCTCCACCCTGACCGTCGGCGTGCTGATTGCTTTTACCGCATACATCAGCCGCTTCTGGCAGCCGATTAACACACTGGCAGGTTTTTATAACTCTCTGCTGACCGCCATCTCCTATCTGGAACGTATTTTTGAAACCATTGACGAGCCGGTTCTGGTTAAGGATGCGGAAGATGCCGTAGAAATGCCGCCCATCAAAGGAGAAGTTACCTTTGAGAACGTATCCTTCAGCTACGAAGAAGGTCATAAAATTTTAGATAACATCAACTTTACGGTAAAGCCCGGCGAAACCTATGCCATTGTAGGCCCCACCGGCGCAGGCAAGACCACCATCGTCAACCTTATCAGCCGCTTCTACAATGTGGACTCCGGCAGGATTTTAATTGACGGTGTGGATATTTCCAAAGTGACGCTCCGCTCCCTCAGGACCCAGATGGGTATTATGATGCAGGACTCCTTTATTTTCTCCGGCACCATTATGGACAATATCCGCTACGGCAACAAAACCGCTACCGACGAGGAAGTTATCCGCGCAGCCAAGACCGTCTGCGCCCATGAATTTATTGAGAAACTGGAAAACGGTTACTATACCGAGGTAAACGAACGGGGAAGCCGTCTTTCCGCCGGCCAGCGCCAGCTGATCTCCTTTGCCCGTGCGCTCCTTGCCAACCCCGCCATCCTGATTCTGGACGAAGCGACCTCCAGCATTGATACGGAAACGGAAATCCTTTTGCAGAAGGGCTTAAACGAGCTTCTGAAAAACAGAACCTCCTTCATCATCGCCCACAGACTTTCCACCATCAAAAATGCCAACTGCATCATGTATGTGGACCAGGGCAGCATTATGGAAAAGGGCAATCATGACGAGCTTCTTGCCCAGCACGGTGAATACTACCACCTGTATATGTCGCAGTATGATTTCCTGAAGAAATAAAAATTTACACCCAAAAACGGAGTGCGTGAAATCACACACTCCGTTTTCCATTTTATTCTTTACCTTATCGCAGAATAACCTTTCCGCTTCAACTCGGGTTGCGTAGCGCTTGCATTCTTCCATTCTGCATCAAAGTTCCGGACGTTTGGTAGCAGCAGGGAAAATATTACAATTCATTATGTTGTGAGAATTTCCCTGATTAATCTTCATACTCTTCGATTTTATAAGATAATAGTCTCACATCAGCATTCAACAGCTTGTATACAATATTCTCCAAATACCAGGACATATCTGTATACTTTCCCTTAACAGTTTTACGATTTATTTCTATGCTCAATATAATTTGACTGGTATTATATGCCATTAAAGAAATACCTTCCGTACCATTACAATAAAATAAGTTTACACCTATCTGTTCTTTGCTTTCAATTTTTTTAGAAATAATGTCATATAGCTCACTTTCAGATATCTCGTCACATTGCCAATCGTACTTATCGTCATCACCAATGGGCAAATATTCGACCTTCCCTTGTGGATTACGAATATGCCATCCTATTTGTTGAAATATCCTTAAAATATCTGCTATACTTTCTGAATAAGCACTGCAATCTAATGTCATTAATGCTTCCATTCACATGCTCCTTTAATCTAATAATTCTGTAAATATTATTCCATTTTGTGTAAGCCATTGTTTTTTTGATTCTGGTATAGCATCTGCCGTAAAATCAACCATTTCATCTGTATCTTTAATTCCGCTGGCTTTGCAACGTCTATCATATCATCTATTTTATCAGAATTTGTCTCCCGCAAATATTTTATCTCATTCACATACTTTTGAAAAGCATCCATAACCGGATTATTGTATAGATACTTGTAGTCATCCATGTCGTCACAGGATTTCAGTATGTAATAGTACAAATCATCACCAAGATATCCATTCTTTGTATACAGAAAAACGCATCATCTCCACAGCACCAAGGGCCATGAAAACAGTGCGTTTTAAAAATCAGTTTACACCTAATTCGAGTCATAAATTACCAAATATCAATTCTAGATACTTCAAACTGAATACACATTCCATTTGAAATATCTTTTGGGATTTTGTCTTCATCAATATGTAAATGAAAACCTTTTACCTCAACAATCCCTTTCTGCCTATCTATTAATTCTCCTCTTAACTTATACTCAAATTTACCCTCCATTTTTTCAATAATATTGTCCTTTGTTTCACACAATATAATATTATTTGTATTAAGACATTCTAACGGTTCTGTTAATACATCTCCAACATCACATGAACACGGGCATGAAAAGCACTCTAAACAATCTGTATCACTTACAACTTTTAAAACTGCCTCTTCTCCCCCTGTGTCTAACCAGTTAATTTCTTCAATACACATATTTTATACCTGCCTTTCAAACCTTATCATAATACTCCTTTGAATTTATTTCTGCGCGTAACAATTTAAGTTAGCAACCACCACTTCAAGTGGTGATTTATTATTAGCCCTCCAAGGGGCTATGGTACTGCTTCGCCCAAAAGGGCGGTATTGCAAGCGCTCTTTACGGTCCGCTATAAAGCGGTACTTGGGGAATCTTCTTTTCTTGATTCTTCGGCTTGCTCTTTTATATATTTCTGTACCGCTTCATCAGTGATATTACCAATTGTTTCTGCATAATACCCTCTCGCACCAAATGCTTTGTCCCATTTACTCTGCAATTTTGGATGCCTGTCATAAATTATCAGCGTACTTTTTCCCTTTAAGTATCCCATAAAATTTGAAATACTTATTTTCGGTGAAATTGCTACACTGAGATGCACATGGTCTACGCAAACTGCTCCTGCTATAATCTCTACATCTTTATACTGACATAGCGTACTGATTATTTCTCTTACATCATCTCTTATTTTTCCGTACAATACTTTCTTCCGATATTTTGGAATAAATACTATATGATATTGGTATTTCCATCGGGTATGTGATATGCTTCTATTGTCCATTCGGACCACCTCCTATGTTTGAGATTGGCTTGCGACACCATTCTCAATATAACATAGGAGGTTTTTTATTGATATCCCACCGTTTCCACTTACACTATTCTCCCCAGCATAGCTGGGGGATTAGGGCTTTCATTTAATATATCCAAATTGAATTACTGTGTTAGTTTTTTCTCTATAATGCTTACTATATTATTAAATTCGTCATCGTCTTCATCATATGTTTCTCCGATAAATACATCGTCTTCTAAAAAATTTATCGCCTTTACCATAGAAGTTCTAAATTCACACACTCGAATACCGCTGAAATTGTTATGGAACACTCTCTGTTTTTTTATTCCAACATTTCAACAAACTCTGCGAATGCATCTGCTATCATACTACAAAATTAATGTTTCCACCTCCTCTACTTCTTCATTAAAAACTTTTATTTCCTCATCCGTCATACCATACTCTTGCAAATCTAATGTCTTAACTTTAGATATGACCATTTCTAATCTATTTTTGAATTGCTCTGATATTTTTTTACCACATCTGGAATATCTGGTTGCAATTGTTATGTTCAGTATGATTTCCTCAATTTCGTCCAAATCGTGGTTATAATAAACACTTTGTTCAACTGCAATATCATATTCACTTCCTTGATCTATCCACCCATAAAAAGTTTCCAAGGCTTCATATTTTTTTTGATAAAAATTTATTCTTTTCACTTTTTCACACTCCTTATTTATTAACACTATAAAGGACTTCAATATCTATATTGGGATACATTTCCTTAAATTGCTCTATAACGCTCTGGCAACTTGGACACGGCTCTAATTCCGTATAAAGCTTTATTTTTCCTGATACTGAAAAATTATTTTCTAATTTACTTTGTATGTCAGAAAGAATCTTATACTCTGTATCTACATCTCTAAGCCAAGCGCCCTCTCCATTTATCACATTACTACCATTGACTTCTACTGTCTTAAATGGTGAAGATTCTGGTTTTATGGATATTCCAACACCTGGTATCTCTGTCTGTATACTGCTATGTGCAAAAAACTGTGTGTTATCTAAGCCATATATATCCACTTCGCTATAACCAAAATTCCCTTTGTTTTTTGCCCATGTGGGTAATTTGTCTTTTACTGTATTTGCATTTTTTAGGAAATCAGCATCTAAAACATTGTCTGCTGGTCTAGCTGGCGTTACATTAAGTACTAACTCTCCCTTTTTCCTTGCTTCAATAGCATCTGCCGTAAAATCAGCCAGTTCATCTGCATCCTTAATTCCGCTGGCTTTGGCACTGTCTATAATATCATCTATCTTATCCGGATTTGTCTCCTGCAAATATTTTATCTCATCCGCATGCTTTTGAAAAGCATCCATAACAGGATTATTGTATAGATACTTGTAGTCATCCATGTCGTCACAGGATTTCAGTATGTAATAGTACAAATCATCCCCAAGGATATCCATTCCGCTTCCGGCACTGCCTGCAAGTGCAAGGTCCTTACTCAGATACTTCCAGCCATTCTGACTCAGTAATTCGCTTATATTGCCTAGGCGTCTGAAGGAAAACACGTAGTCCCCAACTTTTACAATGGCAAAAAGCTCATCTGTTTTGGAAATCTTTACAGCTCTCTTGGCTGTTCCTATTACAGGCAGCAATCCAATCGCATCCAATACGGTTTCCCCTGCATGTTCCCATGTAAACTCCCAGTTTTCAATATCGTAAGAAAGATCTCGGCAATCAGCTAAAAAGTCTGCACCGGTAAAAGCAATTCCTATCTCTCCAAGAGTTCCCAGGCTGTTTCTTTCTGTCGTATATTTGCCCATCACAAGCTGCCGCAAAGATGTTTGCACATAATCCAACCATATTTGTCCTTTTGTTTTCACGGTAAAGAATTTCTCAGTTTTTTCTCGTATGTTTTCGCCGGACAGCTCTTCTCCGACATGAAGTCGTAGATAAACCGCTTCCTTATACTCTTCTGGCTTGTCCTTTATATAGTCCTTGGCACCATTTAAATCTATCGGAATCAAAAATGCCAGTTCTTCCGGTGTATAAAAGCGTTCTCTGTTCTGGTCTAATATTCTTTTGTAGGATTCCCAGATATCCTTTGTTGCGGGTGAATCATAGCGGATGTAATAATTTTCGTAAAACTCATTAATATCCATTCCTAAAATGCTCCATACCGCATCCGTATTCAATTTCACAACATTTCCATATGCATTTTTAATTGTAATATCATATGACATAGGAGCAGGATCTTCTCTATCTGAAAACCCGTCTCCGTCTGTATCTCTTTTTACCGGGTTAGAGCGATATGTCCATGCTTCTGCCTGCTTATTGGTTCCCGGAATCGTAATATATATTTTTTCTACCAGTTCCAACAAATCCGGGACTCCGTCTCCGTCTGTATCTACTGTTGCATCTCCTTTTTCCGGATCTTCCGCCAGTGTAACCATCTCTCCCGTAGAAAGCATAATCCGTTTATTCGCTTCTTCTTTTTCTTTACAATTTTCTATTTTACATATAAAAAATTTTTTTCCTATACCTCTTCCTTCTGCAATAGGTTCCTGATTCAATAGACCGCTTCTATCATCTTTTTCAAAATAATTCACTGCATCTTCTATACTTCCAAATATGGGAATATCCGTGCTGAATGTTGTATATGCCGGTACACTGCCGATACTGTGATTTTTTCTGAATTCATCATAATTCATTCTTTTGTCAAAAACTTCCACTCTGGAAACCTCTTTTTCCAAATCTCTACTATCATACAATTTATCACTCATTATTACTTCTGATGTGCCATCCGGATTTGAAATAATTGTCATTTTCCATGTATACCGATCAATATGTATGTTTCTTTCCTCTGTTGATATGTATTTTATATTATTCTTTCTATCATCTGCATAGGCAAAAATTCCATAGTATGAAACCGGAATATTTTGATCTTTTGTTTCCGAGCCATATTTAACGGCAAATAAAGGCAATTCACTGTAAATATCCTTCTTGACACAATAATTTGTAAGCCAAGCAGAACGGTATTTCTTTTCTGTATATAAATGATACTGATAAGACGTATTGGAAAGGTTAAAATAATATTCTCCGTTAGTTCCCTTTTTTAATTTGTTTTCTAAAAAATCTCTTTCCTGTTCTGTCGGATTTGTAAGGATTCTTCCACCCAGTTTTTCACAATAATCCCTTGCCTCTCCATAAGGCATTTCTTCATCTATTATAAAATAAGCATTTCCATTGTAGTAAACAGCATTCTTCATCTCATAGCTGTCAAGAAGATTCTTCTGGTACTGCCCTTGATTAACAACCACGTATGTAGAGAAATGGGATACCTCTGCTTTTAATGTATCCGTTGTCTCATCTCTTTCTGTCTCTAGAAATTCCAAGGTTCCTTTTGCTTCGTCATAATAGCAGATTGCTAAGTCCGAAAGCTCCGCATTTGCCAGTTTCTCTTTATTTATAGGAAAATAAAGTTCTGCTCTATCAAAATCCAGTTGTTCCGAGTGTACAAAGTCAAATGCCTGTCCAACCAAAAGTCCACCTGAAAACTTTTCATTTAGAGATACTTCTCTAAGCTGTATCTGTTTCCCTATATCTCCTCTTCCTGTAACGAAAAGTTCCGGCTGCATATCCACATTTTCCACACATTCAAATGTAATATGCTGTTCCAAAGTTTCTTTTCCATCTGGAATTCCGTTTCCATCAGTATCCCCTGTCAATGGATTTAGCTGCAATTTTATTTCCGAACCATCTGACATTCCATCCTTATCCGTATCTGCATTCAAAGGATCCGTCCCATATTTTATCAATTCCTCGTAATCTGTCAGTCCGTCACCATCCGTATCTGCCATGCCCGGATTAGTCCCCGCCACATATTCTTCCAGATTCGTCAATCCATCCTTATCATAATCGTCCCCTGCCAGAATTCCTCTGCTTTCATCCAAACCGGATTCCAATAATAGCGGATACAAAACATGCAAGGTATATCCATCCGGGATACCATCTACATCAGTGTCCGGATTTTCCGGATTCCATCCTATTCGTTTCTCCATTTCATCGCCGATACCATCACCGTCTGTATCTCTTGCGTCCCCATCTGATATATCTGCATCTCCATCCGACACATCCCCATCTCCGCCCGATATATCTTCATCCCCGTCTGACGCATCCTCATCTCCGCCCGATATATCTTCATTTCCATCTGATACATGTCCGGGATTTTCAGGTTCTTTTTTTCCTTTATCCATACAACTTTCATCAAAAACTATTTGTGTTAATACAATATTGTCAAGATTTTCTTCCACTCCTTCCTGTTTTGTTCCCTGAAAACTTATTCGTAAGCTTTCGCCGGAAGCTATATTCTGATTATGTACTGCATTCTTAACAATATACCTGTTTCCTTCCTTATTAAGTATTTCTCCATTATATACCTGTGTAATTTCTCCGTTGATATCAAAGGAAAGTTTCCAGTCCTCTATGGTATTTGCACTGATATTGTGCAATACCAGAACCGCATCATATAAGGCATCATCTCCTGTTTTGTTAAACTCTGTAGTATATTCATACTCAACTGAAGGTACTTCAACTTCCTTTGTACATAATTCAAAATCAGTAATTTTCTTTTCCGCAGTATATACATAAGTAAAACCAAAGGTGATACTCTGTCCCACCGGAACATCCTGATTCCATATGTTATTACGAACGGCATATCTGTCTTCTTCTTTCCTACATACTGTAGCATTCCAAATATTTTCTATGTTTCCCTGACAGGTAAACCATAAATGCCAGTTATCCATATTTTCGTTTCCGGTATTTTTTAAGGTAATTCGTATATTTGCGTGATTTTGCCACTCACTTACTGTTTCCACAATAATAGTATAATTTTCTTTTATGATGGAACTCTCCAGTCCATTCTTTTCCTCTGCTTTTACATAATTCTCCCCTATCGGCTGCAAGAACAATAATAACGCAAGCAATAAAACCATTCCCTTTTTTAAGCCTCTGACCACTCTGCTATCCCCTTTGTTTTTCATATTTCTCCTCCTTTTATTATTTTGTTTTGCATATTTATTGTTTTATATTATTATATTATCAATTATTTTGTCAATTTAAATTTTAAAAATAAAAAGACCTGAAAATTTCTCGTTTTCAGGTCTTTCAAACTTCTATTTTCTAAAACAATTTCCTCAGATATGCAGTATCGCCGAAGCAATCTGGAAATACACAATCAAAGAAAGGGCATCCACGATGGTGGTGATAAAAGGACTCGCCATAACAGCGGGGTCAAAGCCAATCCGCTTTGCCAGAATCGGCAGGGTACAGCCAATCATCTTTGCCAGGAATACCGCTACAATCAGGGTCAGGCACACAACAAAGGCCACCGTTACGCCTACTCTGTCAAGCAGAAGCAGTTTGATGAAATTGGCAAGGGAAAGGGTAATGCCGCAAAGCATCGCCACGCGGATTTCCTTCCAGATAACGGCGAATGTATCCTTGTAACCGATTTCCCCAAGGGAAAGTCCGCGGATAATGGAAACGCTTGCCTGACCGCCGGCGTTGCCGCCCGTATCCATCAGCATGGGGATAAACATGGTCAGCACCGCATAGGTGCTTAAGGCATCCTCAAAGTGGCTGATAATCTGACCGGTAAAGGTAGCCGACACCATGAGAAGTAAAAGCCATGGAATTCTTTTCTTGAAGGTTTCAAGAATGCCCGTTTTCATATAGGGCTTATCGGAAGGAACGATAGCCGCCATCTTTTCAATATCCTCGGTGGCCTCTTCTTCCATGATATCCACGATATCATCGACGGTGATAATACCGACCAGCCGGTTTTCGTTGTCCACAACGGGCATGGTGGTAAAGTCGTATTTTTTGAACTGCCGGGCAACCTCTTCCTGGTCCATCAGGGTATTGATGGAAATGACATTCTCATGCATGATGTCACCGATGATTTCGTCCGGGTCACTGAGCAGTAAGTATCTTAGTGCAACGGTACCAAGCAGCCTTCTCTGTGCATCGAGCACATAACAGATGTTAATGGTCTCGCTGTCCACACCGACTTTACGGATGCGGGCAATGGCTTCCTCTACCGTCAGGTTTTCTTTTAAATCCACATACTCCACGGTCATGATACTGCCGGCGGAGTCCTCCGGATAACGAAGCAGGTGATTGATATCACGCCGCATTTCCGGGCTGGCATTTGCCAGAAGCTTTTTTACGATATTGGCGGGCATCTCTTCCAAAAGGTCCGTTGCATCATCCGCCATCAGGTTGTTGATAATACCTGCCGCATCCTTTTCCGACAGGGTGGTAATGATGAGCTGCTGATTATCCACTTCCATGTAGGAAAAGACATCGGCTGCCAGGTCCTTCGGTAAAATACGGAATACCTTTAACATTTCCTCTTCGGGAAGGTTTTCCAAGAGAATAGCCACATCGGCTTCATTCATCTCTGCTAATTTCTGGCGCAGGGATGTGTACTGACGGGTTGTCAGTAATTCCTTGATTTCATCCATAATCGTTCTCCTTTAGTTGTCAATGGGGTCTTCATGCATCGGGCAGGAAGAGGGTTATCGTTACTGTGCGTCTTACTGTGCGATTTCATCAAAACCACCACCTTTCTTCTAAACGGAAAACATTTTTGGGTGTGCCTCTTTACGTTTTTACACACCTTATTTATTTTAAAATATAAACTTTCGTTGTCAACGTAAGAAATGGGATTTTCCTGTAAAATTTCTGTTTTGCCTGCCGTGGCTTCCGTAATATCCCGGACAAGTCTTTCCTTCTCTTCTACCGGAACCAGCACCTGCAGGGTCACCTTTTCGCCGTAATCGCTGTCCTTCGGCGTAAGTCCCATGGCGGACAAAAGGTATAAGATTTTGCCGATGCCGTTGTAATCCGTGGTAAGGGCAAGGGGCACTCCCATGCGGAGCACGCCAATCTTACAGTCGTTAAGCCCTTCCTTCACCGCCTGGGTGTAGGCGCGCACCAGACCGCCCGTACCGAGCAGGGTGCCGCCGAAATACCTTGTCACCACCACCACGATGTTTTTAATGTTTTCCCGCAAAAGCACTTCCAGCATGGGGCGGCCCGCCGTACCGGAGGGCTCCCCGTCATCGCTGCAGCGGGTCAGTTCCCCTCTCTCCCCTATGACAAAAGCGGAGCAGTTATGTCTGGCATCCCAGTATTTTTTCTTCATAGTTTCGATAAATGCCGTTGCCTCTTCTTCGGAGTCTGCCCGCGCAATGTTTGCTATAAACACGGATTTCTTTTCTTCTATCTGCCCGCTTCCGCCGGAAAGCAGGATGCGGCAGTTTGTTTCGGTCTGTTCGCTCATATTCCGTCCTCAATACTGTTTCTTTGCAAAAGCTTTCTCTTGCCTTTTTTTATTCTACCATAGATATGATTAAAAGTGTTTTTTTTGTGAAACAATTCTTAAAAAATAACAAAAACCTTTATTTACCATATGTTTTTTGGTATACTTATCATCAAAGGCAGTTGTGCCCGATTTATGCAAAACAGAAAGGAAACCTTATGAATTACGGAAAAAAAGGAGTCCGTGCAAAGCAGAAAGCGCTTTTTGCCAAAGGTCCGAAGTGGATGCACAAGATTACATTTACCTGTGCAAAGGTCATCTTCATCGCCTTTATCGGCATCGCCATCTGGGGCGTGTCCGCCGGCATCGGTGCTTTCAACGGTATTATTGCTTCCGCACCGGACATTGACGTGAGTGATGTGGCACCGGTAGGTTTCTCCACCTTCATATACGACTGTGAGGGCAATCAGATTGGCAAACTTGTTGCCACCAATTCCAACCGTGTGCAGGTAACCATGGATAAAATTCCCCAGTACATGGCAGACGCGTTTGTTGCCATTGAGGACGAGCGTTTCTACGACCACAACGGTATCGACTTCAAGGGTATCGTCCGTGCCGGTTATACCTTTATCAAATCCGGCTTCAAGCGGGCGGAGGGTGCCAGCACCATTACCCAGCAGCTTTTGAAAAATACCGTGTTTACCAACTGGGTAAACGAGGACGGTCTGATCGAGAAAATCCAGCGTAAATTCCAGGAACAGTATCTGGCTCTGGAAATCACAAAAAAACTGAGCAAGGAAGAAATCCTGCTCCGCTACATGAACACCATCAACTTGGGACAGGGCACATTAGGTGTCCAGGCAGCCGCCAAGCGTTATTTCAACAAGGACGTAAGCGAGCTTACCTTATCGGAATGTGCCGTTATCGCCGCCATTACCCAGAACCCTTCCAAGTGGAACCCCATCTCCCACCCGGACAACAATGCCGAGCGTAGGGAGCGTGTTCTCCGGAAGATGCTGGAACAGGGCTATATCAGCCAGGCGGAATTTGACGAAGCCATGGCGGATGATGTGTACTCCCGTATCCAAGAGGTCAATATAGCCGTAGCCAACGATTCCGTCAGCACTTATTTCGAGGATGCCCTTGCGGAAGTGGTTATGGAAGATCTGATCAACGAATGCGGTTACAGCGCTACACAGGCTTCTACCATGTTATACAGCGGCGGTCTCCGCATTGAGTCCACCTTAGACCCCAATATCCAGAACATTGCCGACGAAGTGTGTTCTGACCCGGATACCTATCCCGAAAATGTCAAATGGTACTTAAGCTACGATCTGACCACCAAGGATGCCAGTGGTGAATACCACAACTACAGCAAGGAAATGATGAAAAAGTGGTTTGTGGAAAACGAAAGCCGCAGCTTCAACCTGATCTTCAACAGTATGGAAGATGCCTATGCCGCTATTGAGACCTATAAAGCGGCAATTATGAGTGACGGGGAGGAAGAGATTGCGGAAAACATTTCCATGACGCCCCAGCCCCAGATTTCCTTAGTTATCATGGACCAGTCCAACGGTCATGTGGTTGCCATCGTGGGCGGCCGCGGCGCCAAGGAAGGAAGCCGTACCTTAAACAGAGCGACCGACTCCGCAAGACAGCCCGGTTCCACCTTTAAGGTACTCTCCACTTATGCTCCGGCTCTGGACAGCGCCGGCATGACACTGGCTACCGTATTTAACGATGCTCCTTTTAATTACAACGACGGTACGCCTGTTCACAACTGGTACTCCAATCCTCCTTACGAAGGCTTAAGCTCCATCCGTAAGGGAATTTACCACTCCATGAACATTGTAACGGTAAAATGTCTCACCCAGATTACACCGAAGCTCGGCTTTGACTATCTGGAGGATTTTGGTTTCACGACCTTAAATGAATTGAATGACTGCTACCAGCCCATGGCTCTGGGCGGTGTCGGCGGTGTCACCAACTTAGAGCTTTGCGCAGCTTATGCCACCATCGCCAACGGCGGTGTTTACAACGAGCCCCAGTTCTACACCAGAGTCCTTGACTCCGACGGCAACGTCATCATTGACCACACGGTTCCCAATACCAGACAGGTATTAAAGGAAACCACGGCATTCCTTCTGACGGAAGCCATGAAGGATACCGTAATAAAGGGTACCGGTACGGCTGTCAACTTTGACGGTATGACCATTGCCGGTAAGACAGGTACCACTTCCGACGACAAGGACGTATGGTTCGCCGGATACACCCCTTACTATACGGCTGTTACCTGGACCGGATATGACAACAATATAAAAATGAGCAACAAGGCAGACAAGGCTCTTTCCAAGAAAATCTGGCGTGCGGTTATGCAGAGAATACACGAAAACCTGCCCAATCAGAGCTTCCCGATTCCGGAGGGTATCGTACAGGTTGCGGTGTGCTCCCAGTCCGGTAAGCTGCCCGTGGAAGGTTTGTGTGACAATTATGTGGTAACGGAATACTTTGCGGAGGGCACGGAGCCTGTGGACTCCTGCGATGTACACTACTCCGGTGATGTATGTGCTTACAGCCTGCTTCCCGCGAGTCCCGACTGCCCGTTCAAGCTGCCCGGTGTCCTGACACTTACGCCTGTAGAAGATATTTCCTTACAGCAGGGCTCCACGGTCATCAACGAAGACGGTACGGTTTCTACACCGCAGACCACCAACTACTGCCCTCACAACGAAGACTTCTTCCTGCAGCCCAATTATGCCTCTGTCATAGAACAGCAGCGGGCAGAGCTTTTGCAGCGGGGCTACAATTTCTATCATTAGTACTTCTTATATAAAACAAATAAAAGCCCGGCTCACCAGCCGGGCTTTCTTCTTTCTACTGATAATTTTCCATCAGAATCTGCAGCTCCGTCTTTCCCCGGAAGCTGTTTAAGCCTATCCGGTAAGTCACGGAAAGCGGAAATTCACATTCTTTTTCGTACAGTCTGCCGGAGGCACCCTCCCCGAACTTCCCGTCCAGGTAAGCATGGAATTTATCCAGCCCGCCGAAGAAAACCAGTTCATAGGTCTTTCCTTCCTGCGTCACCGTATACTTGGCAAACGTTCCCTGCTTCCCCATTTTCCTGCCGAACCGGAATACCACGTTCTTTGTGGCAAACAACGGCTTGGGATTGGCATTGCCGAAGGGCTCTAAAATTTCAAACTCCTCCGCAAGCTGTCCGGTCGCATAGGAAAGGGGCATTGGCACATCAATATGTACCTTTGGCTGAAAATCTTCTTCGGTCAGGGTACACTGTGCATTTAAGCGTCTGCGCAGCTCCTCTAAATTTTTCTCTTCCAGGGAAAGTCCCGCCGCCATCTTGTGACCGCCGAACTTGGTAAACAGCTCCCTGCACGCCACCATGGCATCGTACATATGATAGCTTTCTATGGAGCGTCCCGAGCCCTTCAGCCCTTCTTCCCCTCTTGTCAGGACAAAAGTCGGCTTGCCGTACTGCTCCTTTACCCGTCCCGCAATGATTCCTGCCAGGCTTTCATGGCAATCCGGTAAGAATATCACCAGCACCTTATCTTCCGACAGATGCTCCTTTTCTATCTGCTCCGCCGCCTGCTTCACGCCCTGCAGGGTCATTGCCTTACGGCTTTCGTTCATTTCCTTCAGTTCTCCGGCAATTCTTGCCGCCGATACGGCATCCTTTGCCCGCAGTAGCTCCAATGCCCTTACTGCACTGTCCAGTCTGCCCGTAGCATTTAAGCACGGCCCTATTACAAAGCCCAGGTGGAATGCATTAAGTCTGGACGGTTCCACGCCGTTTGCCTCTATCAGGGCTTTTAAGCCCATGCAGGGCGCCTTGCGGATACGTTTTAAGCCTTCCTTTACAATGATGCGGTTTTCGTCTAACAGGTCCATTACGTCGCACACGGTTGCCACCGCCGCAAGCTGCATAAATTCCTCCATGCATGCCTGTCTTTCTTCATAGGACACCTTCGACTTGCGGAACATGAGCTCAATGAGCTTATACGCCACCACTGCCCCGCAGATACCCGGATTGGGATATTTGCAGTCTGCCTGCTTGGGGTCCACGACCACCGCTGCCGGAGGCAGAACCTGTGTCCGCACACCGTTTTCTTCCACATACGGCACCTCATGATGGTCCGTCACCACCACGGTCATTTTCTTTTCCACCGCAAGGGCAATCTGGGATGCCGCCGCAATGCCGTTGTCGCAGGTGATAATGGTCTGGATCCCGGCTTCATACGCATCCTCTATGAGCCGGTCATTTAAGCCGTAGCCATCCTTCATACGATGCGGTATCACCGTATCCACGTTACCGCCGAGCACCTGCAGTCCCTTCGTCAGAATATGGGAGGAAGTAATACCGTCCACATCATAGTCCCCGATGACCCGGATTTTTTTCTTAAGGGCAATGGACTCCGCCATAATGGCAGCCGCATCCTCCATCCCCAGCATCAGTTCGGGCGGATACATATCAAGATATGTGCCGTAGAGGTATTTTTCTACTTCTTCCTCAGACAAAATATCCCTGTTACGGATGATTCTTGCCGTAACAGGGGTAATATTAAATTTCTTGCTCCAGGCATCGAAATCAGCTTTCTTTGCCGCAACAAACCATTTTTCCATGGAAACTATAACCTTTCCCACTGAGCGGTTCCCTTATTTGGAAACCGCCTTTTTGTTTTTCTGCATCATGTAGTACATGCTGCCTGCCAGGAATACGGAGGAATAAGTACCGCAGGCGATACCTACCATCAGGGGCAGTGCAAATTCACGGATAGCGGTAACGCCCAGTACATACAGGGCTGCTACCATAATAAATGTAGTCAGGGAAGTAAAGATACTTCTGGACAATGTCTGGGTAATGCTTCGGTTGATAACATCCTTCAGGTCCGCACCGCTGCCCATCTGGCTTCTGTTCTCACGGATACGGTCATATACCACGATGGTGGCATTGATGGAGTAACCGACCAGAGTCAGCATGCAGGCAATGAAGGTACTGCCTACGGAAACCTTGGCTGCCGCATAGAAAGCAAGTACTACCAGCACGTCATGAAGCAGTGCCAGAACACCGCCGGCACCAAAGGAAATATTCTTGAACCGGATAGCGATGTAAATCAGCATGCATACCATAGCCACACAAACGGAAGCAAAGGTCTTTACGGTTGTTTCCTTAGAAATGGTGCCGCCGATAGTTTCCATAACAATCTGCTCATTTTCCACACCGTATTTATCGAGAAGCATTTCTTCAATGGCATCTCTCTTGGTAACGTCCAGTGCGTTGGTCTTGAATACAACATCTGTGGAATTCTGTACCGGCTGAGGCTGTACTGCACTTCCCGCAATCTTTTCCATTTCGGGAATAACATCTGTTTCTAATTCGGAGAGGCTCTTCTGTTCGTTAAAGGTTACCGTCATGGAAGTTCCACCTACGAAATCAAGGCTTAAGTTCAGCGGGTTGCCGGTCTGTGCTTTGTTGACACCCATCATGATGAAGCCTCCTACAATCAGAACTAAGGAAATTGCAAAGTATACCCATCTCTTGCCGACAAAATCAAGAGCCTTATGCTCCTTGCCCACACCGTACCATTTTTCGCTTGTAAAGCCGATTGCATAGAACGCACGGAGCAGCCATCTTGTCACAAACAAAGCGGTAAACATGGAAAGCACTATACCTAAGATCAGGGTCTGTGCAAATCCCTTAATGGAACCGCTGCCGAAGATTAACAGAACGAGTGCTGCAATCAGGGTGGTAATGTTGCCGTCTAAAATAGCGGAGAGAGCTTTGTCAAAGCCAATCTTTTCAGAAGACTTCACAGTCTTTCCGGTTGCCAGCTCTTCACGGATACGGGCGAAAATGATAACGTTTGCATCCACTGCCATACCGATGGAAAGAATGATACCGGCAATACCGGGCAATGTCAGGGTAATATCGAATCCGTTTAATAACAGAACGATTAGAGCGGTATACAGTAACAAAGCTATGGATGCTACAAAACCGGGCAGGAAGTAAACGCCAATCATGAATACGGCAATGACCGCAAGACCGATGGCACCTGCCTCTAAGCTTGTCTTAATGGCATCGGAACCGAGCTGGGCTCCTACTACCTTGGAATGGATTTCGTTAAGCTCTAACTTCAGTCCGCCGATCCGGATTAAGGAAGCTAACTTTTCGGCATCTTCATAAGTGTAGTTACCGCTAATCCGGGCACGTCCATCCGTCAGGGCACCATTTACGGTAGGTGCACAGATTACCTTGCCGTCATAGTAAATAGCAATGGTTTCGCCGTTCTGGTAAGCGGATGTGGTCGCATCTGCGAACTTCTGCCTGCCCTCGTCGTTAAGCAGAAGGTCGATACAGTAAGATGAGGTGTTGCCGGTCTGGGAATCCTGGTAAGGAACCGCTTCCGCACTCTTGATATCGGAACCGTTTAATACCACGCAGCCGTCTGCCACGATTTCATCAATGCTTCTGTTCAGCACATATGCCAGGGAAGAATTTCCGTCTTCGTCCTGTACAATGGTCTGGGAATAGTTATTATTACCGTCTGACCCCTTCTGTGCCAGGAAATAAAGAGTACCGGGGTTGCCCAGTTCCTCTAAAATGGCATTGGCATCGGTTACACCGGGAATTTCCACGTTGATACGGTCGTTTCCTTCTAAGTAAACCTGTGCTTCGTTGCTGTAGTTGTAAACACGTTCTTCCAGCTTTCTCTTTGTATCCGCCAGGTCGGTTGCGGAAGGCTCTTCGTCTCCCACCACCTCATACGTGATGCTGACACCGCCTGCTAAGTCAAGACCCAAGGTAATGTCGGATGCCGCCACTTTGCCGTTTCCGTCAATTCCCTTTACATCGATGAAGGTCACGCCCGCAAGGACTGCCAGAAACACAAGCAGAGTAATGATTGCGTTACTTTTCTTCATTTTGTTCTTCCTCCATTTCAGCCATAGCTGCTTTTATCATAATAGCGCATTCGATACGTTTTCTCTGCAGTTCGCAGCCCACATCATATGCGTCATTGATATTCCCATGGAAATTATAAGAGTTGGCCGCACAGCCGCCGCTGCAGTAAAACTTGGCAAAGCATTTTTTACATTTTTCCTTTGCATATACATTGCAGCACTTGAATTCGTCACGGATTTCCGTGTTGACGATGCCGTCATCCACGTTGCCCATGAGGAACTTCTCGTTTCCCACAAACTGGTGGCAGGGATACAAATCTCCCCAGGGAGTCACTGCCAGGTATTCCGTGCCGGAACCGCAGCCGGACAGACGTTTTGCCACACAGGGGCCGCCCTCTAAATCAATCATAAAGTGGAAGAAATTGAAACCGTTTCCTTCCTTTCTTCTGCGGATCATTTCTACGGCAAGCTTGTCGTACTCTTCCTTAAGACCGGGAATATCCTCTTCCTTAATAGAGTACCAGTCCTCAGGCTTTGCCACAACCGGCTCTACGGAAATCTGCTTGAAGCCAAGATCTGCCAGATGCAGCACATCCTTAGAGAAATCCAGATTGTTGTGGGTAAATGTACCTCTTACATAATAGTTCATCTGGCCGCGGCTTTCCGCCACCTTTTGGAACTTCGGTACAATCATGTCGTAACTGCCCTGTCCGCCGCGGAAGGGACGCATCGCATCGTTTACTTCCTTCCGTCCGTCGATACTGAGCACGATATTGGACATTTCTTTATTGGCAAACTCCATAATTTCATCATTTAAGAGAACACCGTTGGTCGTCAGGGTAAAACGGAACTTCTTGTTGCATTCCTTTTCCCGGCTGCGTCCGTATTCTACCAGATCCTTTACCACCTGCCAGTTCATGGTAGGCTCGCCGCCGAAGAAATCCACTTCCAGATTGACGCGGTTGCCGGAATTGGCAATCAGGAAATCCAGGGCTTTTTTACCGACTTCAAAGCTCATAAGCGCTCTTCTGCCATGGTACTCTCCTTCCTCGGCAAAGCAGTAACGGCAGGCAAGATTACAGTCATGGGCAATATGCAGGCACAGCGCCTTTACAACCGTCTGACGGTTTTTGAAATCAAAGATATAATTTTCATAAATATCGGGGGTAAACAACTGGCCTTCTTTGTATAACTCCAACACCTCATCGATGGCTTCTTCCACTTCCTCTGTGGGACGTCCGGATGCCTCACAACTGATAACAGCCGCTTTAATGGCTTCCGGTTCCTTCATGCCGCCTTCTACCAGAGGCTCCACGAAAGCTATCATGTCGTAAACCAGATCGTCTACCACATGTACGGAACCGCTGTTTACATCCATGACAATGTTGTAACCGTTGTTTTTGTACTGATGAATCACGTTTTCTTCCTCTTTCTCTCTTAAACTCAATCTCTCCCCGGAAAAAGGTCCCTGTCCTAAGAAAAGACTGCAAAAACGAAGCAGCGACGCAAATCGCTGCTTTCTTAATCTCACATTAAAAATGTGGGCGCTGCTTATTTAATCTTTTCGCAGCTCTGGTTTCCTACTGTACAGGATGTCTTGCATGCTGACTGGCAGGAAGTCTGGCATTCACCGCAGCCGCCCTTCTTCATGGACTCCTTTAAGTTTCTTGTATTTAATGTCTTGATGTGCTTCATAAAAGAAACGCCTCCTTAATATAAATTAAGCTTCATACCATCGTAGTATATCATAAATTTCCTGTTTGTAAAAGGTTTTTTTCATATTTAGGCATATTTCGTGTATTTTTTCGGAAATCACCCAAGCATGCCTCCCCGCATACCGCTTCCTCCGCAGAGCACCAGCACTGTTAAAAATTCTCCCGGCAGCTTTCCCAGATCATGATCAACTGCTAAAGACACCACAGTAAGTATCAGAAAATACGCGCTTCCCATCAGAAGCCCCCACAAAAATTTCCGTGACTGCATCTTTTTTCCGGTAAGCCAGCCCGCTGCCAGATTGACCGCTATGTAAATACCGATAACCGCCGCCGAAACAATTTGTTCAGACAGCCTGAGTTTATAGACCAGCAGCGAAAGTAAAATGAGCAGCGCTCCCGTAAGAATGTAAGCGGCAAGCAGGCATTTCAGGAAAAAAAGCCACGGCTTTCCTTCTCTTTCTTTGTCCATCTCTCTCCTCCTCCGGCATTGTTCTATTCATGTATATGTCGGGGCGGACATTTCTTATACCTGTATTTCCGCAAAAATATACCGCTTTTCCTGTTCTTAACGGTTGTTAATCTTGACAAACCGCTATGGAATACGGTATTATTTCCTATCATTATATAAAAATTTATTCAAATTACAAAAGGAGTGTTATTCTTGGAGACATCTGATGTCGCGCAACTGATTATTATTATTGTTCTGATTTTTCTATCCGGCTTCTTTTCTTCCGCCGAGACCGCTTTTTCCACCTTGAACAGGGTGCGTATGCGGAATCTGGAAGAAGAAGGCAGCAAAAAAGCCGCAAGGGTCAATAAGATTTTGGAAAGCTACAGTAAAATGCTTTCTGCCATCCTGATCGGCAACAACATTGTAAACCTGACCGCTTCTTCCCTGACAACGGCATTTGTCATCGGCGTATGCGGCAATGCGTACATAGGAGTCGGTACCGGTATACTTACCATTGTGGTACTGCTCGGCGGGGAAATCATTCCCAAGACATGGGCAAACTTAAATTCCGAAAAATTGGCCCTTGCCTACTCCTCCGTCATCTACGCACTGATGAAGGTCATGACACCGGTTATTTTTATCGTGGATCTGCTGTCCAATGGCATCTTAAAGCTTTTGCATGTGGACCCCAATAAAAAGATGGATACCATTACCGAAAGTGAATTGAAGACCTACGTGGATGTCAGCCATGAAGACGGCCAGATTGAATCGGATGAGCGGGAAATGATTTACAATATCTTTGAATTCTCCGATACCTGCGTAAAGGATATTATGATTCCCCGTACCAACATGGTGACCGTCAATGCAGACGAAAGTGTAAACGACTTAATCAAGGTATTCCACGAGTCCATGTATACCCGTATTCCCGTGTATCAGGAAGACAAGGACAGCATGATCGGTTTTGTCAACATCAAGGATTTATTTATTGCCCGTATTTCCGGTCAGAAAAATATCACATTAAAGTCCCTCCTGCGGGAGGCCTACTACACCTACGAATACAAGAAAAATGCAGACCTTCTTCTGGAAATGCGTGAGAAATCCATGAATGTGGCATTTGTCTTAAACGAATACGGTTCCACCGTGGGTATGGTTACGCTCGAAGACCTTTTGGAAGAGCTTGTCGGGGAAATCCGTGACGAATACGACGAGGACGAAAAAGAACTCATTCAGAAAATAGATGACCGTTCCTACCTCATTGAAGGCAGCATGAATCTCTCCGATATCAACGACAGCATCGGTACTTCCTTAAATTCCGATGATTACGACTCCATCGGCGGTATCATCATCGGTCAGCTGGACCGTCTGCCGGAGGACAACGAATCCGTAGTTCTCGCCGACGGCACTACCCTGCAGGTAAAGGGTATCGACCAGAACCGCATCCTTCACGTCCTGCTTACCCTTCCCGAACCCAAGGAAGAAGAAACGGACGAAGAAGCTTCCGCAAATAAACAATAGAATGCACGCTCTGCGAACATTCTATTGTCATGAATAATAAATGCCCTGCCGGTCAATCCCCGGCAGGGCATCTTTTTTTGCAAAGTCAGGAAATCCTTTCCATTAGCAGGCTGCGCGTGCTTACGGCAGTCTGTATTTTTCTGCATAGGCAAGAACTTTTCCGCGGAAATTGATGTTCTCGCTTTCTTTTAAGTTGTCCAGGTATTCATGGGTTTCGTAGCTGTCTTCCTTTACCTGTAAAAGGCATACCGCAATATTGGAGCAGTGATCCGCCACTCTTTCAAAGTTATTGGTAAGCTCCGTTAAAAGCACGCCCAGCTCAATGGTGCATTTGCCCTTGCGCAGACGCTTGATATGGCGCTTCTTCATTTCAATATTAAGCTGGTCAATAACCTCCTCCAAAGGCTCCACAAGCTCTGCCGTCTCGGAGCTGTCTGTTTCAAAAGCAGTAAAGGAAATATCCAGGATTTCCTTAATGGCATCCATGAAGACGGTAAGCTCTTCCATTGCTTTATCGGAGAATACCAGTCCTCTCTCCTGCATTTCGTCCGCCGACTCCTTAATATTTAAGGCATGGTCGGAAATCCTCTCAAAATCGCCGATACAGTGAAGCAGGATGGACAATACATGACTTTCCTTTTCCGTCATATCCTTGCCGCTGATCTTTACTAAGTAAGTACCTATTTCATCCTCGAACCGGTCAATATCCTGTTCTAATTTTTCAACCTCTGCCGCCTTGTCCGCATCATAGCCCTGCAGAAGGTCGAGCGCTGTGAAAATCGACTTCTTGGAATACTGCGCCATGGTAATGGCAACTCTTCTGCTTCGCTCGATGGCAAGTCCGGGGTTCTCTAAGAAACGGCTGTCCAGTGTTTTCAATTCCACATCCACGGGTGACATTTCGCCTTCCTTTACCTTGTCCGGTACAGTTAAATTAACTAACTTAACAAACATCTTAGAGAAAGGAAGCAGGATGATGCAAAGCGCTATGTTAAATAAGGAATGAATCAAGGCAATTCCAAGCGGAGAAATTGCTTCTTCCATAAAGGAAAAATGAAGGAAAGTATTCGCCGCATAGAAAACTACCATAAACAGGGTTGTCTTTACAATATTGTAATACAGATGCATGAGGGCTGCCTTCTTGGCATCCTTGTTGGCGCCGATGGCGGAAATCAGGACCGTAATGCAGGCACCGATGTTCTGTCCCATGATAACCGGCACCGCCGTAGCTCCGGTCACTGCCCCCGAACGGGACAACGCCTGCAAAATACCGACGGATGCGGAAGAGCTCTGTACGATAGCAGTCATAATAAAGCCTACCAGTACGCCTAAAAGCGGGTTGGAGAACATGGTCAGCATATTGGTAAACTCCGGTACATCCGCCAGTCCGTTTACCGCGCCGCTCATGGTGTCCATACCAATCATCAGAATGGCAAAGCCGGCAATAACGGTACCCACCGTCTTATGCTTTTCCTTCTTGGTGAAGTTAATCAGGATAACCCCGATCAATGCCAGTACGGGAGCAAAGGATGACGGTTTGAAAAGCTGAATGATAAAGCTGGTGCTTTCAATACCGGTCAGGCTTAAAAGCCATGCGGTAATGGTGGTACCTACATTGGCACCGATAATTACGTTTACCGCCTGCTCCAGCTGCATAATTCCGGAGTTTACAAAACCGACTACCATAACTATGGTTGCCGTGGAGGACTGGATAACCGCCGTCACACCGGCGCCCACCAAAACCGCCTTAACCGGATTGTTGGTAAGTTTTTCCAGTATATTCTCCAGCTTGCTGCCGGAAACCCTCGACAGGCCTTCGCCCATCATGTGCATACCATACAGGAACAGGGCAAGTCCGCCCATCATCGTCAGAAGGTCAAAAAAATCCATTTGTGTACCCAACTTTCTTTTTTTCTGTACAATTTTTACTCACTATTTCTATTGTAACTAAAAAGCGTCCTATATGCAACAACCTTTTCCGCAAGTTTTTTGTTATGTTTTCTGTATCTGTTTTTCCAGCTCCGCGGCGGCAAGGCTTAACGACTCGCCCTTTCTTTTTAAAAGGCAGATGTTCCGCTCCGGCACCGGCGGCTCCATGTCCAGAATAACCAGCCCCTCCATATTTTCTTTTTCCAAGAAATCCAGCGGCACAAAGCCTATCCCCAAATCCGACTTTACCATAGGCAGTATCTGGTCGGAGGTTGCCGCCTCCACATCCGGGGAGAACGTCCATCCCATCTTACCAAAAATAGCGGAATAAAAGGCAAAGGAACTGGTCTGCTCTCCGAGACCGATGAGCGGATATTTCCTTATCTGTTCATCCGTAAGTGACATGCCCGTTGCCAGGGAAAATGCGGTGCTGCATACCGGAACCTCCTTAATTTTCCGAAGTACCCTGGCAGTAATTCCCTCCGGCAGGGTAAACGGGTCGGTCACAAGCGCCATGTCCGCCAGTCCTTTTTTTAATTCCGATAGCGCCTGCGGTGTGGTCTGGTTGGAAATGCGGATACGGATACCGGGATACGCCTTCCGGTATTTTTTTAAGGCAGGAAGCAGCACACAGTGCAGGGCAATTTCGCTGGCGGCAATCGTAACCACTCCGCCCTGCAGACTTTTTTCCCGGGCAATTTCTTCCTCACCGCTCAAAATATGCTCCATTGCCACAGAAATATGGGCATACAGCTTTTCTCCTTCCGGTGTCAGGGTAATGCCGTGCCGCTGCCGGATAAACAGCGTACATCCCAGCTCCTCTTCCAATTTCTTCATCATACGGGTGATATTGGGCTGATTGTTCATCAGCGCCTGTGCGGCTGCCGTGAAGCTTTTCAGCTTTGCCACATAATAAAAGACTCTGTAATAGTCGTAACTGATGTTCATACTTTTCTCCATATCATTTTCATATATCTATATTTCAAAATTTATATTTTTCATATATCTTTAATGGGATTATAATACAGCCGATGTGAAAAAAGCAACACCTAACAGAGAGGATGAATAGTGTGAAAAAAAAATTTTTTTCACACGCAAATTTGTGCTGATGGCACAAAGTTTGCAGATTATGAAAGGAATGAAATGTATGGAAAACAAAATTATTTGTATCGGACGTGAATACGGCAGCGGCGGTCGTGAAATCGGAGAAAAGTTAGCAAGACAGCTCGGTATCCCCTGCTATGACAAGCTGCTGATTAAAAAGGCGGCTTTAGAATCCGGATTAAGCGAAGAATTTCTTTCCCGGACAGAGGAATCCCCCATTAACAGCATCCAGTTTTTAAGTGGCAACCCTTATGCGGATGTAGCCGGTATCGGCACCGCTTTCTATTCCGAGAGCCAGATGGCTTACAATGCGGAACGCACTGTTATCGAACAGTTGGCAAAGCAGGGACCCTGCGTCATCATCGGCCGCTGCGCTTCCGCCATTCTTCCCAAGGAAGACCGTCTTTCCGTTTTCATTTATGCAGACAAAGCGGATAAACTCAAACGTGTCATGGTGCGGAACAACCTGACCGAAAAAGAAGCGGCTCACCGCATCAAGCACATGGACCGCATGAGAAAACAGTTCTTTGATTTTTATTCCGACACCTCCTGGGGTCACGCAGACAGCTATGACCTGCTGTTATCCAGCAGCCGCTTTGGCACGGACGGATGCGTCAATATGATTGTAAACAGTATCAAGGAATGGGAGGCACAAAGAGATGAATAAAGACCTTACTGTAGGAAAGCCGGAAACCGTTTTATGGAAATTCTGCCTGCCATTGTTCGGCAGTATCATTTTCCAGCAGTTATACAATATTGCCGACAGCCTGGTTGCCGGAAAATTCGTCGGTGAAAACGCCCTGGCTGCGGTTGGTAACAGTTACGAAATCACTCTTATTTTTATAGCCTTTGCCTTCGGCTGCAACATGGGCTGCTCCGTTGTGGTATCCAAGCTTTTCGGTGCCAAGAACTTCAAGGAAATGAAAACAGCGGTCTACACCGCATGCATCTTCAGCGCCATTGTGTGTGCTTTCCTGATGTTAATCGGGATTGCCGGTTCCGGACTGCTGCTCCGTTTAATCCGTACACCCGAGGAAGTTTTTGCGGACTCCAAACTTTATCTGGACATCTATGCCTGGGGCTTACCGTTTGTTTTCTTCTATAACATTGCAACCGGTATCTTTTCTGCATTGGGAGACTCCAAAACACCGTTCTACTTTCTGGCGGTATCTTCCTTATCCAATATCGCCGTAGATATCTGGTTTGTAAAAGCCTTCAACATGGGCGTTGCCGGTGTTGCCTGGGCTACCTTCCTCTGCCAGGGCGTAAGCTGTGTACTTGCCATGGTCGTTGTGTTCAACAGACTTCGTAAAGTAGAAGGCAAGGAAAAAGCGCCTCTCTTCAGCCTGGCACTCTTAAAGGATATTGTAGTTATTGCGGTTCCCAGTACTCTGCAGCAGAGTTTCATTTCCTTAGGAAACATTATCATCCAGAGTATTATCAACGGCTTCGGTGCTCCCGTTATGGCAGGTTATTCCGCAGCCGTCAAACTGAATAACCTGGTTATCACCTCCTTCACCACTCTTGGCAACGGTATTTCCAACTACACCGCCCAGAACTTAGGAGCCAGAAAACTGCCCCGTATCAAAGAGGGCATGAAGGTTGGCGTAAAAATGGTATGGATGTTAAGCCTTCCGCTTTTCCTCCTTTACTTCTTTGCAGGCAATGTCGTTCTGAAGCTCTTCATGGATGAGCCTACCGAACTCGCCATGCACACAGGCATTATGTACCTGCGGATTTTGTCCCCCTTCTACTTTGTAGTTTCCGCGAAATTAGTAGCCGACGGCATTCTTCGTGGTGCCGGCATGATGAAGCAGTTCATGATTGCCACCTTCACCGACTTAATCCTGCGTGTGGTTATGGCTTTCGTATTCTCCAAAACCGCTCTCGGTGCCACCGGTATCTGGTGCGCATGGCCCATCGGCTGGTGCATTGCTACCGTACTTTCCATTATGTTCTACCTCCATGGTCCCTGGGCAGCTGCCAAAGCGGAGCAGGAAAAAACAATATAAACTTCGTCTGTACACCCATTATAAAAAGGAGTGCAAGTTTCGATTTGCACTCCTTTAATATTTCCACCACTAAATAATAACCGCCGTCTCCACATACCCTTCGTGCGTACCTGTAAACAGTCTTCCGAAATCTCCGGTCACGGTATCCTTAACCATTCCCTTTTCACAGTCCACCGCTATATGGGATAAATCCCGCTGCAATCCTTCTCCCGTGCATTTGCAGAAAGCTTCCTTTGCGGAAAACAACAGAAAGAAATCCTCATCCTTATCCTGCGCATTGTGAATTTTTTCCTTTACTCCGGAAACATCCTTATCATGCCGTTTCTGGATATCCACGCCTATCTGCCGGTCCGCTATGCCGCACAAAACATAATCCCCCGAATGGGACAGGTTAAAAAAAATATCGCTGCTGTTTTGTAAATACGGCTTGCCATGCTCACCAATGCAGACTTTTGATGCCCAAAGGAGTTTTTTCCGCTCCGTTAAGGGCAGCGCCCGCAGCTCTTCCAGAACTTTTTCCACGGTAAACTCTGTGACCGCAAGTGCCACACCCTTGTCCTGTGTTTCTGCCACTTCTGCCGGCATCCCATCTACCGCTTCTTCCGGCATCTGTTTCTCCTGCCCGTAAACCGGCAGCCACCGATGCAGGCTGTAAGAAAAAAGCAGCCAGGCGCCCACACTCTGGGCTCTGTTCTTTTCTTTATGAAAGGAAAGAGCATGTGCCTTTCTTTCCTCATTCAAAAACGCACATGCTCTTACTTCCGTTTCAGGGTTCATAAGCCCCGTTATATCCATTCTCGTAATCAGCATCGAAATAACCATGCCTTTCCTCAGGTGATAATTTCTACAACTCTAAATTTTATTCTTCTTCCTCGGGATGTGTGATGTTTAATGCAATCTGCAGATCATCCAGCTGCTTATCGTCAACCACATCCGGTGCATTGCTCATTAAATCGGAGGCATCCTTAACCTTCGGGAAAGCGATAACCTCACGGATATTGTCTGCCTTCACAAGCAGCATGACAAAACGGTCCAGACCGATTGCCAGTCCTGCGTGAGGCGGTACTCCGTACTTGAAAGCGTTAATCAGGAAACCGAATCTGTCGTATGCAGCTTCTTTGGTAAAGCCCAGTACTTCAAACATCTTTTCCTGTACTTCCGGCTGGAAAATTCTGACGCTGCCACCGCCAAGCTCAATACCGTTCAATACGATATCGTAAGCCTTTGCACGGACCCTGCCGGGGTCGGAATCAATGTACTGTAAATCTTCATCCATGGGCATGGTGAACGGATGGTGCATAGCCACATAACGGTTCTCTTCGTCGCTCCACTCCAAAAGAGGGAACTCGGTTACCCAGAGGAAATTGAATTTATCGTTGTCAATCATATCAAGCTGCTTAGCCACTTCGATACGAAGCGCACCCAGTACGCTGAATACAATCTTATTCTTGTCCGCTGCAAATAAAAGCAGGTCTCCGGGCTGTCCTTCCATGGCATCTACCAGATTTTTCAGTTCTTCTTCCGTCATGAATTTTGCAAAGGAAGACTTGTAAGTGCCGTCGGGTAAAACCGAGAGGTAAGCCAGACCTTTTGCACCGTAGCCCTTGGCAAAGTCAACCAGCGCATCAATCTTCTTACGGGGCATTTCCGCCTCGCCCTTTACATTGATGCCTCTGACGGAACCGCCGTTCTCCAGTGCACCTGTAAATACACCGAAACCGCAGCCCTTTACCACATCGGATACGTTCTTCAGTTCCATGCCGAAACGGGTATCCGGCTTATCGGAACCGAAACGCTCCATGGCTTCATGCCAGGTCATACGCTTAATGGGAAGCTGCACATCCAAGCCGATGGCTTCCTTGCATACTCTTGCTACCATTTTTTCGGTCGTTTCAATAACATCATCCACGTCTACGAAGGACATTTCCAGGTCAACCTGTGTAAATTCCGGCTGTCTGTCGGCACGAAGGTCTTCGTCACGGAAACATCTTGCAATCTGGAAATAACGGTCATAACCGGAGCACATTAAAAGCTGCTTGAAAATCTGCGGAGACTGGGGAAGTGCATAGAACTTGCCCGGATGCACACGGCTGGGAACCAGGTAGTCTCTGGCGCCTTCCGGTGTTGACTTGCAGAGCATGGGAGTTTCAATTTCAAAGAAGCCTTCCTCATCCATGTGCTTTCTGATGGTTGTGGTAATCTTACTTCTTAACTTTAAGTTCTTCTGTAAGTTGGGTCTTCTTAAATCCAGATAACGGTATTTTAAGCGTAAATCTTCTTTGGTCTTGGTATCTGCTTCCACGGGGAAGGGCGGTGTTTCTGCCTCGGATAAAATACGAATCTGCTCGGCGCGTACTTCAATGTCGCCGGTAGCCAGGTTTTCATTGCTTGCCGCCGCTCTCTTTTCCACACGGCCCACAACCGCAACCACGAACTCGCTTCTCAGCTTTGCAGCCTTTTCAAAGTTTTCGCTGCCGCAGTCGCTTTCTTCAAAAATAACCTGCAGAATACCTGCACGGTCACGCAGGTCTACAAAGATAATGCCGCCTTTGTTGCGCTGCTTCTGTACCCATCCCATTACGGTAACGGTTTCACCGATGTTGGCGCTTGATAATTCGCCGCATCTGTGTGTCCTTTTTAATCCTTTCATTGTCTCAGCCATTGGTTTTCTCCTTTATAACTCCGCTTAATGCTGCAGAGGATTCTTATAAAATTCCCGGAACTCTTCATAGCCCTCTGCCGTGAGCTGCTCCTTCTGGAATTTTTTATTCTTGTTCATACGGGCAATTAAAATCTGATGTCCGTCTTCTCTTTCCTTCTGTGCCAGTGCAATAATTTCACACAAGGCCTCTCCGGCAACGCCCTTTTCAATCAGGAAAGCCTTCTTTGCCGGCTGGGTCGGAACCTTGAAGCCTTTTTCCATTAACAGAAGGATAATTCTCTCAAATCCGATGGAAAATCCGCATGCGGGCACATCGTTTCCGGTAAACTTGCCCACCATCTTGTCGTAACGTCCGCCGCCGCCGCAGCTTCCGCCGAACTCCGGCATGGCAATTTCAAAAATGGTGCCGGTATAATAACTCATGCCTCTTACCAGGGTCGGGTCAAATACCAGTTCAAAAGAATCCGCCTTGGTGGCTTTCACACTGTCCATGATTTCCATAAAGGAATGCATGACGTCCGCATCCAGATAATCCTTTAAGGTATCTAAAAGGTAGGCGGGACCGTTCTCCTCTTTTTCCACCTCTGTAAACAGATTTAAGTATTTCTCACAGATTTCTTCCGCATAGCCGTCCTCTACAAGCTCCGCTTTCACGCCGTCCATGCCAATCTTGTCCATCTTGTCCAGTGTAATGAATACACTGTCGTAAGACTCCTCGGGAAATCCCGCATATGCCGCCATTGCCTTTAAGATGCGGCGGTCATTGATACGGGTCTGGAAATTGGAAAAGCCCAGTCTGGTCAATGTCGTTGTGGTTGCCAGAATAAGCTCGATTTCCGCTAAATTGGAAGGCTCGCCCAGAATATCAATGTCGCACTGCATGAACTGGCGGTAACGGCCTCTCTGGGGTCTGTCGGCTCTCCATACATTTCCCATCTGCAATGCCTTAAAAGGGCTGGGAAGATTTGCCGCATTGTTGGAATAAAAACGAACCAGAGGAACCGTCAGATCGTAACGGAGTCCGCCGTCCACCAGATCGTTTTCACTTGCAGCGGTTTCTAAATTCAGCTTTTCACCGCGCTTTAAGATCTTAAAAATCAGCTTTTCGTTTTCACCGCCCTGCTTATTGCTTAAGTTTGCAATGTTTTCCACGCAGGGAGTTTCTATGGAAGTAAATCCGAACTTTCCATAAGTATCCTTAATCACACTGATCACATAATCACGTATCTGCATCTCTGCAGGTAAAATGTCCTTCATGCCGGTAACCGGCTTCTTGGAAAGCGCCATATCTGCTCCTATCTATGCGTTTTCTCGCAATTTTTGTTGATTTTACTTACAGTATTTTACACTTTATCTGTTAGTATTTCAAGCATTAGTTTCCTGTTGTATTTTCCTGTTGCATTTTCCTGTTGTTTGCCACTTTTCTTTTTATTTCGTGAAATCTCTTGACATAGTATTAAATACTACATAGAATAAAGAGGAAAATACTTAAGATAGGATGTAATGTCATGTTTCAGATAGTTGTTGATTCCGCTGCCAATATTCCGGCAGAGCTTGTTAAAAAGTACGATATCCGCGTAATATCCTTTGTAAATTATGTAAACGGAAAAAAGGTGGTATGTTTTGACCCCGACCTCACTCCCGAGGAAGAAAGAGCAAAGGGCAGGGAGTATTATGATGCTGTCCGCGCCGGTGCCGATGTCAAGACCGGACTTATCAGCAGCGGGGATTTTGAAGACCTGTTCCGCTCTATTTTAGAAGCCGGAGACGATATTCTATATTTTTCATTAAGTAAAAACATCAGCGGTACTTACAACTCCGCCCGTATTGCAGCCGAGGAGCTTTCCGAAAGCTTCCCGGACAGAAAAATCCGTCTGATTGACGCCTTAAACGCTTCCCTGGCACAGGGTATTCTTGCCATTTATGCCAGTGAAATGCGCGCCGGGGGAAAGAGCCTTGACAAAACCGCCGACATTCTTGCCACCTACCCCGCAAAAATGAACGGTGTCTTTACCGTCGGCGACTTAAAATATTTATCCAAAACCGGCCGTATCAGCAGTTCTGCTGCTTTAGTCGGAAACCTTTTAAGCATCAAGCCCATCTTACGCGGCAACAAGGATGGCTTCATAGTCCAATTCAAGAAGTGCAGAGGCCGTAAGTCAGCCTTAAATACCCTTGTTTCTTTAGTTTGCGACAACATTGTAAATCCGGAAGAACAGATTATCGGTATTGCCCATGCGGATGCTTACGAAGACTCCCTCTATGTAATGGAAGAAATCAGGAAGCGTGTGAAGCTCCGCGGCTTCATCAACACTTCCTACGACTACTGCACCGGCAGCCATGTAGGTCCCGACACCATCGCACTCTTCTTCATGGCAAAGGACCGTGAATTAGGAGAAGGAAAGCAGGGTTAACGTACCTGCTTTCCCGACATTATAATATATCCCAGATGGCGAAAGCCATCACGGACCGTTCTCAGTTTTGAAGTCCTCGGATACTCACATTTTTGCAGTATTACCGGTACCTGCCGGATACGCAGACGTTTTTTTGCCGCCTCCGCAATCATCTCTGTTGCAAATTCCATACCATCCGTATGAAGCTGTAATTTTTCCGCTGCTTTTCGGCTCATTCCCCGGAGTCCGCAGTGAAAGTCGTAAACATCCGTATGAAACCGTTTTCTGCCGCAATAAGACAGAAGGCGTACTCCCCATCTGTGGGAAAATGACATGGCTCCCTTTTTCAGACCTCCGGTATACCGGTTTCCTATAACCATATCGCACTCTCCCCGCTCCAGCAGACCATACATTTCATCCATATGCCGGAAATCATAAGTCTTATCGCAATCGCCGATAATAAAAAACCTGCCCCTTCCTGCTGCCAGCCCGGTTCTGATTGCGCGACCATACCCCGGTCGCGGCTCTGTAATCACCACCGCACCGTGTCGTAATGCGGTTTCGGCGGAGCCATCTGTGGAACCGTTGTCCACAACAAGCACCTCTCCCGTAATACTGCGGTCTTTCATAAAGGCAAGTGCTTCATCCACGCATAACCCCACTGTATTTTCTTCATTTAAGCACGGCATAATCACCGACAACGTAAGATCTTTGCGTTCATTTTCTGCCATGTGCCAGCCACCTCCAGTCCACAACCTCCTCCAGGATCAGTACGATTGCCAGAACCGTTGCCATTTGCGCCCTGTAAGTAAAGAAACAGTGAAGATAGGAGTGATTATGCAGAACCAGATACCTTATATAAGGAACCAGTCCCGGCAGCATATACATCAGAATATGCCACCCACAGATATGTTTTCCGTGGTAAACATATCCGTTATAGGAAATAAAAAGAACCAGAAAAATACAGAAAAGAACACCGACTTCACCATATTCCAGAGGAAAAAGACACCCTATATTCCGGGTTACCGCCCCACAGATATACGTCAGCCGACCGACCCCGATATCTCCGTAAAGTCTTTCCCCGATGTGCTCCGTTATGCAGTAGTCAACAAAAAGTAGACACATATTTTTAGTTTCTATGCATCTCTTAGCTGGCATAGTACTCCTTATACTGTTTTGGGGTCAG
>JABLTK010010767.1_pt1 | contig 91808 bp, 94 predicted proteins | sample 7160131 | NCBI WGS metagenome assembly JABLTK01 (sample SAMN14651221, study PRJNA627086) | human gut metagenome | isolation source: feces | host: Homo sapiens | reverse complement strand
GCCTATTTTAGGGCGTCAAAACCCCGAAAATAAAAATTATTTAGAAAATTTCTTAAAATCTCTTAAAAAACGATTGACAAAACAACATTGAGCGAAAATTCCGAAGTTAAGTTATTTATCGCTCGGCAGAAATGCGCAGAGGCATTGGCGCAAGGGGCTATTCCTTGTCGCCGCCGAGGTAGATTTCCTTCAGTTTGTTTACGTCCACCTTGCCAACGAGCGTTTTGGGAAATTCGGAAACATAGAATACTTTTTTGGGTGCGGCATAGACGGAAAGCCGTGAGGCGATAAATTCGGTCAGCTTTTCGGTAAGCCTTTCCTTGTCCTCATCGTCAAGTTGCTCGGTCGTCGTGACGAACAACACCACCGAGTCGCCCGTGCGCGCGTCGGTTTTCGCCGCGGCGCAGGCTTCCTTTACCTCGGGCATTTCGTCCATCACCAGCTTTTCTATTTCGGACGGGAAAACGGTCACGCCGTTGACTTTCGCGATGCGCTTGATTCTCGAGCGGAAGAACACGAAGCCGTCCTTGTCGACGGAGCCGACGTCGCCGCTACGGACGAATTTGTCGCCGTCATGTTCGAAGAACGCGGCGTTCGTCGCTTCCTCGTCGTCGAGGTAGCCCGTCATCAGCACGTCGCCCGACACGCAAAGCTCGCCCTCTTCGCCCGGCGGCAGCATTTTTTCGCCGTCGAACGCGGCAATCTTCACGCCGCCTACCGCCTTGCCCACGCTGCCGTCGCGGTGAGCCGCGTCGGTATTGACCGAGCAAACGGTGACGGTTTCGGTCAGTCCGTAGCCCTCGTACAGCCTTGCCTTGGAACCGTACTTTTCCATGCGCTCGTTAAACTCCTTGAGCAGACTTTTCGGCACATAATCGCCGCCTACGAACGCCACGCAAAGGTTTTTCAGTTTGTCGCCAGAAAAGCCCTCCTGAGCGAGCAGAGCTTTATACAGCACGGGCACGCCGATAAGGTAATTTACTTTATTCTGCTCGATGAGCTTAATCGTGTCGGCAGTGTGGAACCTGGGCATCAGTGCGTCGGTGCCGCCATAGCACAACATCGCGTGAATACCCATCGCAAGTCCGAAGCCGTGGAACATCGGCAGCACCGCCAGCATGCTTCCGCCGTGGAATTCGGTTATGCCTAAGATACCGAAGCTCTGGTCGGTGAGCGCGTTTATCGCTCTCGAGGAGAGCACTATCGTTTTGGGATGACCGCCCGTGCCGCCCGAATGGAGGTAAACCGCAGGGGCTTCGGCGTCGCGGAACGCCGCGATTTTCGGCGAACCGCTTTTGACCGCTTCCGAGTACAGCGTGACGGTAGGCTGCTTTTTAATCGCGCCCAAAGTCGACATCGTGCGGAGCGTGTAGACGGATTTGCGGATAAAGCCGAGGTAATGCGCCGGCGAGCACACCAGCGTGGGGTACTCGTCGACGAGTCCCGGGTACTTCGGCGCGGAAAAATCGGGAATGACGAGCATTTTGCTCTTCACTTCCGTCATGTATTCGCTAAGCCTTGCTTCGGGTGCGAGCGGATGCACCATGTGCGCCACCGCGCCGATTGCCGACAGCGCGTAGAAGCAGATTACGCATTGCGGAATATTGGGCATGCACAGCGTGACCGCGTCGCCCTCCCCTATGCCGCTGCCGCGAAACCAGCCTGCAACCGCGTCTATATCGGCAAGCATTGTCCCGTAATCGATTTTCGCGCCCATAAACGTGAGCGCAACGTCGTTTTTATGCTCGCTCGCGGTAGCCTTGACCGCCAGATATAACGTTCTGTTTTTATCGTTCACTTGTTTTCCTCCGTTCTCTCTAGAAAACCGACAAACCGTTGCACATTCCCATAATCATGATGACGCCTGCAATCGCCGGCTGATGCAACAGGTAAACCCACAGTGTATTGCGCCCCACCGCGCATATTCCCTTGTTCCAGCTGCCGTCGAGCCCGGGAAGGAGCGATTTTCGCTCGGGGTAGAATTTCTTGCCGATATACGCGCCCCACAGCACCACGCCCACGCACGGGAACAGCGGAAAATGGTCGGAGCCCACGCGCGTCAAGCCTATCATAGCCCTCAGCACCGTTTTCCAAGCCTCGTCGGGATTCGTCGGCATATTCACAAACGGCTGAGCGTACCACTCGATGAGAATACCTACAATGAGGAACGCCGCGCCGAACGCGAGCAACCAGAAGTCATTTTTCAGCAGCTTGTCAATCAGAAGGTACGCGAGCGAAGCGAATGCCAGAAGGTGGATTACGCCGAACACAATCAGCGCGTCCATGTGCGCAACCGAATCGATAGCCGCGGTTGCCGTAGATAGAATCGCGGCAAAGATAAACAGCTTGGCGCAACGCACTCCGTCGCTATGCGAAAACGTGCTGCTTATTCCCGAAATGAGCAAAAACAGCGTGGAGAAAATGTAATGAAACACCTCGCGGAACGCGGAATTGTAGAAAAGTATTCCGTCCGTCATGTACCGATGCATAAACATCGGCGCTTTGAGGTAAAAATCGGTGAAAAAGCCGTCGATAATGCTGAGGTCGTACATGAAGTGGTCGAAACACATCAGCAGTATCGCCACGCCTCTCAGAAAATCGGCTTCCCAAACGCGTTTTTTCGCTCCGAATAATTTGTCCGCTGCGTAACTCACCGTTCTATTTTAATATATTCTCCCGTATTTGTCGAGTAAATAAACCGCTAAGCCGCGATTTGCGTCAATTAAGCTCGCCTTTTTGAATCAGCGGCAGGAGCTCGCAGGTCGCGTCTATCACGTTTTTCGCGCCGCATTCGATGAGAAAATCGCGGTCGCGGAAGCCCCAGGTCACCGCTACGCACTTAAGGCCCGAGTTTTCGGCGGTTTTGAGGTCGACTTCGCTGTCGCCGACGTAAACGGCTTCATCCTTGCTTACGCCCAGATTTTTCAACGCCAGCAGCACGCCGTCGGGGGCAGGCTTGGTCTTTATTCCGTTACCCTCGCCCACCGCGAAGTCCACCAGCCCGTTAAACGTTACGTTTTTCAGCTGCTGCACCGCCGCGTCGTACTTGTTAGACACGATTGCGGACTTGAGTCCTGCGGCGCGCACTGCCTTCAGCATGTCGATTACGCCGTCGTAGGGGCGCGTGTTGTCATCCTTGTGCACGTCGTAGTACGCCTTGAAAACACTAAGGCACTCGTCCGTCATGTCCTTTTTGTCCTCGGGCAGCGATTTTTCCACCAGCACGCGCACGCCGTTGCCCAGAAAGCCGCGCACTTCACTGCGGTCACGGTGCGGAAAACCGAACTTGTCCATCGTATAATTGACGCTCAGCCACAAATCGTCGAGCGTGTCGAGAAGCGTACCGTCGAGGTCGAATACTATCGCTTTTACTTGCATGATTACTCCTTGTACGTCTTGTACGTCGCAGCGTTTGTCGCGCCGCCGCACTAAGTATATCAAAACGTCGGTGATTCGGTCAAGCGCACGGGCAAGAATACCGATATTTTATCAAACTTACGCATTACGGCTTGCTTTTTATCCGCAAAGCCGCTATAATAGCGGTACCGCTTATGCTAAGGAGTTATCTTTATGGGAATGCGAGAGAAGCTGTTGACCGGCGAGTTGTACGCCTGCGACGACGATTCGGTTGCCGCCGAGCAGGCAACCTGGCTGGAAAAAGTGTACGAATACAATATGACGCGCCCGTCCGAGCCCGAAAAACGCAAGGCGATGCTGAAAAGCATGTTCGCGCACCTCGGCAAGGGCTGCTACATCGAGCCGCCATTCCACGCGAATTGGGGCGGAAAAAACGTGAGCTTCGGCGACTACGTTTACGCGAACTTCAATCTGACGCTCGTGGACGACGGCGTTATCACCGTGGGCGATTACACGATGTTCGGTCCGGGCGTGACCGTCGCCACCGCCGGGCACCCCGTGCTTCCCGAGCTCCGCGAGAAAATCTATCAGTACAACATGCCCGTGCACATCGGCAGAAACTGCTGGCTGGGCGCGCACGTCGTAGTGCTCCCCGGCGTGACCATCGGCGATAACACCGTGGTGGGCGCAGGCAGCATAGTCACGCGCGACCTTCCCCCGAACGTCGTCGCCGTCGGCAACCCCTGCCGCGTGCTCCGCGAGATAAACGAGCACGACCGCGAATATTACTTCAAGGATAGAAAGATAAGCCCCGAAGATTTGAAATAAGCTCGGTCAAAACAAGCGAAAAAAGCGACGATTTGCCGTCGCTTTTTTCTATTCTCCGATAGGGTTGGTTCAGCCATCGCACGAAACCGTCGAAAAATCCCGGTTCTTAAGGCGCGAAGCGTTTTTACGACAACAAAGGCGAGATCCGCAAAAATTACCGGTGATAGTTAAACTAACCCGATAAAGATTTTTTTAAGCTCTCTCATCGTTTCGTCCGTCGGCACGTCAAACTTCTTCGGTTGCATGCCGAGCGCACGATACTTGTTTTCTCCGAGGCGATGATACGGCAATAATTCCACGGGTGCGCCGCCGTTTTCGTCAAGAAAATCCCGGATTTTTCGCATATCCTCCGCCGTTGCGTTTATTGCCGGAATAACCGGTATTCTTACGATTACCGCTTCCCCCGATGAAAGCAACCGTTTCAGATTATCTAAGATTCTCTCGTTACTCGCTCCCGTATAACGCCTGTGTTTTTCGTTGTCAAGCATTTTTATGTCGTACAGAAACAAATCGACGTAAGGCATTACCGTTTCAAAACACTTCCACGGAACATTGCCGGCGGTATCGACCGCGACATGCACCGAGTTTTCGCCGCAGCGTTTGGCAAGGCTCGCGACGTCGTCCGGGCAAAGCATACTCTCGCCGCCGGAGAACGTAACGCCGCCACCGCTTTGGTCGTAGAACGGCTTGTCCCTGATGACGATTTTTACGATTTCGTCCTCTTCAAGTTCGAAACCCGAGACGCGTAACGCGCCGACGGGGCAAACAATCTCGCATTTGCCGCAAAACGCGCACTTGGCGTAATCGACGTTGCCTTTGCTTATCGCGCCGAAAGGACACGCCGCGTCGCAAGCCGCGCACGAAATGCACTTCTCCGCGTAATGAAAAATATGCTTGTCACCCGATTGACTTTCCGGGTTGTGACACCACTCGCAGCGAAGGTTGCATCCGCGAAAGAACACCGTAGTGCGCACCCCCGGTCCGTCGACGAACGAGCCGCGCTGAATATCGAAAAGTTTAATCGCACTCATAGTTCTTTCGTCGTTCGTGCGATTACGTTGTCCTGAATTTCTCTGCCGAGTTCGACAAACACTCCCGAAAAACCCGAAACGCGCACCTTCATGTCGGGATAGTTTTCGGGGTGCGACTGCGCGTCCAACAACGTTTCCGACGACGTATAGTTGAATTGCAGTTGCAGTCCGCCCTGTTTGAAATATGCCGCCGCAGCATCCACGAGTTTCTCGAAACTTTCGTCGTTTTCGACGATTTTCTTGTCGAGCGTCACATTGCAGACGAACGGACCTGCCATGACCGGGCGCCGCGACACCTTTGCCGCGGAGTTTAAGAGCGCGGTCAAGCCTTCCCGATCCTTTCCGCCCGATTGTCCCATGCCTACGCCGAACGAATCCCCCGAATGTCTGCCGTCGGGCGTAGCCGGCGTCAACGCCCCGAAATACGCATAGTGCGGATTGTACCCTGCCATCGTTCCGATAAGTATATGCTCGCCGAAGTTAAGCCGCTCGTTTTTCGTAAGATTTTCTAAAACGTCGCACAACCTTAACGCTATATCGTCGGGCAAATCGTCGTCGTTGCCGAAAAACCTTCCCTTTCTCAATATCGTGCGGCGAAGCGATTCCGCGTTCCTCCAATCTGTACGAAGCGCGTCGATGAGCTCTTTCATCGTCACGACTCTGTCGTCGTACACGAATTGCTTGATTACGGCAAGCGAGTCGACTACGTTCACAAACCCCATGACGTCTATACCGCCGATTTTGATTCTGCAACCTCCTTTCGTCGGCGAAAGCGCGTTTTCGACGCAACCGTCGAAAACGACTGCTCCCAGCACGTTTTCATCGCGTGCGCGCATTGCGTTAAAACGTCGGCTAATGTCGAGTATCTCCGTAAAATCAGCCGCAAAATTCGTTTCGTAAAGAGCGAAAAATTCGTCGAAACTATCGCATCTTATCGCTATTTCTTCGTCGTCGTAAAGCGTTTTTATCAGCGAGCGCGCAATATTTACAGTGCTTCCGCCCATCCACAACGTTCCGGGAAACGCCGGTTCGTTGCACCCGACTATCACATATCTGCTCGCCTCGAAGCGTCTGATGCCGATTTCGGATAACGCGGCAATGCGCGATTTATCGCCTGCAAACGCGATACGCTTGTACGGGTCGCGGCGTTCCGCGTCCATTGTGAATCGCAATATCTCGCGCGGCGTTTTGTCCGAAACGCGCAGACTGAGTTCCGGACAGTGTATCGGCAGTTCCATAAGGCTCTCTATCAACAACCGTGAAAAATCGTTAAACACGTCGTTGCCGTTTTCATCGGCGCCTCCGACTACGAAATGACATTCGCCGCCCTTTTTATGATTCGGATTCGATTTCGGCGTGTGCGCCTGAATCAGTATAAACAATTCCTGCACGAGGCTTTTCGCCTGCTCGCGCGTTATTTTTCCGCAAGACAAATCGCGAAAATAGTACGGCGAAAGCAATCTGTCGAGCGCGCCCAATCCGTCGGGCTGGACGGTAAAGCAAAAATACACCGTTTCTATCGCTTCATAAAAGTTCGAAGCTCCGCGACGCGGTACGTTTCTCATTACCTTCGCCGCGCTTATCAGCTCCGTTCTGCGCGTTTCGTTCGTTTCCGTTTCCGCCGCAGCGGCTATAACGTCCGCACACTTTTCAGCCCTCGCGATAAGCGCCCGGCACACGTTTTCCACCGCAGCCAGATAATCCGTCTTTTCGCGATTGGCAGCGTGCGCCGCCTTTGCCGACGTTATATCAGACAACACGCCGTCTATGCCGCGCGTTATCATCTTTTCATAATCGGGCGCGGAATGCTGCCACTCGAACGTGCATATTTTATCCACGGGGTTAAGATAAAACGCCGAAAACGCTTCTCTGAATGCCGGGTGTCCGGTACGGTGAAACAAATCCGCAGGCACGCTTTCGTCGAATCGAAATTGTCCGAACAACTTTTCTCCCGGATATATCGCCACCGACTGCGCCGCGATGTATTCGCACAAGCGTTTGGATATTTCCAGCGGAATCGGCAGCCCTTTATCCATCGGATCGTAGTCAATCCGCACGATTTCGGGATAAATCTTCTCATCTTCCATAACGGCAACGATGCCGCGCACCTCGTCTGTCATAATCGTCTTCTCCTTTATTGCCATTTTACCACTGTTTTTCCTCGGACGCAATACACAAAACGTTTAATTTATACTTATCGATACAAATTATTTGACAAATAAAGGCGAATGTCGTAATATCTTATCGTGAAAACCATTATGACAAACAGTGAAATAAACGTTACAAAAATACATACCGTGATTCTGATAGACAATCGCAGTCTGCCTGAAAAAGCGGAATTTAACCCGAATTTGCCGCATAACGAACTGATTTTTGTGCTAAACGGGCAAAGCGACATCAAATTCGGCGACAAATCGTTTTCGGAAAAATCTGATTACGTTCGATTTTTACCAAAAGGAAATAATCGCGAATATACGGTCGAACGGCTTGCCGAGGGCTGTTGTATAGATATATTTTTCGATACAGATATTCCGTTCGATTACGAAGCGTTTTGCTTAAAATCTCCGCATCGGGACAAAATGCGGTCGTTGTTTATTCGAGCGGAAGCCGCCTGGCGCAAAAAGCGACGCGGCTATTATCACGTCGTCATGCTGTGTCTGTACGGCATAATTTCGCTACTCGAAAAAGAACCCGAATACGTCGGGAAAAAAGCGGATAGAATAACTCCGGGCATAGATTACCTCGAAAACAATTTTCTCAAGCCCGTCAATCTGGAAGACTGTGCCGCTTTATGCAACATGAGTTACGCGTATTTCAAAAAACTTTTCACCGCGCGTTTTGCAGTTTCGCCCAAATCGTATCTCATAGGGCTCAGAATAAGACACGCAATCGACCTTCTCTCTTCCGGTCTGTACACCGTAGGCGAAGTCGCGCTCCTTTGCGGATATAAAAACGAATTCTATTTCAGCAGAGCGTTCACTTCTTACACCGGCTACAATCCTAGTAAAATCTGCGCAAAAAAGTAATTGCTCTATAATAAAACAGTAGCCTTACCCACTGTCACAGGTAAGGCTACTCCGTTAAAACCAAACTATCCGAAAAAATACGAAATTAAATCTTGCCGGATTCCCGACTGTCCGAAAGCGATTTCTCACTCCAGAGTTTTCAGCGAGTCGTTCATGTCGATTTTTTTGATTTTCGGGAACAGCAGGAGGAATACCAGCGCGACGAACGCGAGCGTAACTCCTGCGGTGATAAGGTACGAATACCACTTTATCATCGTCACGCTGCCGAAGTCCAGGTACCCGAACAAGAACCAGCACAGTCCGAAGCCCAGCGGCAAGCCGAGGATTACGCCGAACAGCGCCATAATCGCGACTTCGCGGTAGATGTATCCCGCAACCTCGCCGTAATAGTACCCGAGCACCTCGAGCGTGGCGATTTCGCGCTTTCTTTCGCCGATGTTAAGGTTGGTCAGGTTGTAGACGACGAGCACGGCGAGCGCCGCAGCGAACAGTATCACGACGAACGAAATCAGCTCGAACGTGTCCGCAAAACCGGCTATCTTCGTCGCGTCGGGGTTAAGCGACACGTCGCGCAGTCCGAAGCCTGCGAGCACCAGCGCGGTGGAACCGGCAACGGAGATGACGGTCATCAGAAGATGGCGGACATAGCGGAAGATATTGCGGTAGGTCGACTTGTAGCGGAACGACATTCGCTTCCAAATAAAGGGAACGCGCTCGAGGAAAATCTTTTTGCCGGGCTTTGGCGCGCGCGGACGCAATAGCTCCGCAGGCTTCGAGCGCAGGCAGTTTGCAATCGAATATGCGGTGACGGCTATTACCGCCGCCGTCATTATCACGGCGAAAATCACGCCCTCCTCGAAGTGCAGTCTCATCGCAAGCTCGGGGAAGAAGAATGTCGTGTGGAACGCCGGAAAAATGGCTATCGGCAGCACCCACGAGCCCAAAAAGAAGCCCAGAAGCGCGCCTATCAGGCAGCAGATGAGCGCGAATCCGACATACTTCATCGCGATAAGCCCGTTGCCGTAACCGAGCGTGCGGTAACAGGCAATCACGGGACGCTCCTCTTCGACGAGCCGCGTCATGGTGGTCAGCACCACCAGCGCCACGACTGCGATGAAGAACGCCGGAAAAATCAGGCTGATTACGTCTATTTTCTTGGCGTAATTATCGGTGAGCGCGAGGCTGTAGCTCTCCTTTTCGGTGAGCACCGCCACTTTGTCCTCGCCGAACGCGTCCTCGATTTTCGATTTCGCGGCGGCGGTTGCGGCGGCGTACTTGTCGGTGAAAACTCCCGTTCCCGACAGCCCCGACAGTCTGACGTAGACGTCGGTTACGGGCGGCTCGAGCTCGATGACCGCGCCGAGCTCGGGAATAACGTAAGGTATCTTTACGGGGAAAACCGCAGTGTTTATATAAACTATCAGCTCCAGCGGATTCTCGTCGACGTCCGGCTCCTCTATCTTGGTGAAGTTAAGCGGATTTGCGACGCTCGCCGTGACTTTCGCCGGCTTTTTCGCGCCGAACAGCGTGAGAGTGAGCTCGTCGCCTATGGCTACGGGCGTTTTGGTATTGTTTTGGTAGCGGTCGATTGCGATTTCGCCGTACTTTTCGGGCAAGGCTCCGTCCTCGAGCGTTATCGGATTGACGGCTAAATCGAATTTCGGCAGCAGGTAAACTCGCGCGTTGTACTCCTTGCCGCCGCCGTCCGTCACCTTGATTGTTTCGGTCGACGTAGTGTCGAACGCGGAAAACGCGACTGCTTCCTCTACGCCCTCGATGTTTTTAAGCTTGGCTATTTCGTCGTTGTCCTCGCTCGTCGAAAAGCCCGTTTCCGACTTGCACTTGACAATTAAATTCGCGCCGCCGCGCCGCAGAAACTCGTCGGAAATAGTGTCCTTGTATATCGGCGAAAGCGCGCCGAGACCCGCGACGAACGCCACGCCCAGAAAGACGACGGCGGTTATCGCGATAAACCTCGCAAAATTACTCTTTATCGTGCGGAACACGGTTTTTGAAAATGTCTTTTTCATTACCACTCAATCTCCGCGACGGGTTTGGGCTCGGCGTTGATTTCCACTCTGTCCGCCTTGCCGTTCTTGATATAAATCACCTTGTCCGCCATGTCCTTGAGCGCGGCGTTGTGAGTGACTATTATGACCGTCTTGTTTTCTTCCCTGCACATGTCCTGAAGCAGCTGCAAAATCCTCTTGCCCGTTTCGTAGTCGAGCGCGCCCGTGGGCTCGTCGCAAAGAAGCAGTCGCGGATTTTTCGCCACGGCGCGCGCAATGGATACGCGCTGTTGTTCGCCGCCCGAGAGCTGAGCCGGGAAATTGTTCATGCGCTCGCGAAGTCCCACGCGCTCCATTACGTCCTCGGGGCGTTTGGCATCGGGGCAAAGCTCGACCGCGAGCTCGATGTTCTCTATCGCGGTAAGATTGGGCATAAGGTTATAGAACTGAAACACAAAGCCCACCTTTGTCCTGCGGTACCGCGTCAGTTCCCTTGCCGACATTCCCGTAAGGTTTTCGCCGTCGATGACGAGCTCGCCGCTCGTGACCCCGTCCATGCCGCCCATAAGGTTCAAAAGCGTGGTCTTGCCGGCGCCGCTGGGACCTAAGATTACCACAAACTCGCCCTCGTTCACCTCGAAGCTGAGGTTGTCGACGGCGCGCACCTCGCCCACTCCGCTCTTGTATACCTTGCTCACGTTGCTCGCGACTACGATTGCTTTTTCGCTCATGGCTTGTCCTCCGTGCCCTAAGGTTGTTTTTCACATCAATTATACCCGAAAGTTTATGCCATTGTCAACACTTAGCGGCAAAAGTAATGCCGCCTAAAAATAAAAATTTCGCGAAAATTATACGTTTTCACTGAATTCTTCAGACAATCCACCAATATTATAGTTACTTCAACTCTCTTAAAAAATTTTCAAACGCCGCCTTTTGTCTTTCCGTCAGCGAATCAATCGACAAACTGTCGTTTTTTCCGTCGACGCTGAAAAAGTCCCGTAAAGTAATGCCTAGCGCGTCGCACAAATATCCAAGATATTCAACCGTGGGACACTTTCTTCCGGCTTCTATATCGCTGATGTATGTAGGCGAAATTCCCGCCAAATTTGCCAAAGCGTTTTTCGTCAACTTTTTCTCTTCCCGCAATACCGTTACTCTTGCGCCGACTTCTTTTGCCGTCATTGCTTTCACCTCTTATAAACTATAGTTATAGTATAGAGGACTTTCAATTATTATAATTAAACTATTGTATTGACAATGCAACACTATGGTGCTATAATATGTAAACAATAGCATAAACATTTAACTAATATGAAAATAAGAGGCGATTGTGATGAAAAAGGATAAAGGCACATCAATAGAAACATATTTATTTTTATTCTCTTTAACACTATTGATTTTAACGGTTATCGCAATGATTGTTATGAGATTACTTAATGCTTATTTTACCGAAAACATAGTTGATATATTACCTGAAAAAGCAAGTCGGTTTCTTCATTTTTCAGCAATATGGAGTATGATCGAATTACCTCTGTTCGGAGTACTCACTATACTCGCGTTTTTAACTTATGACATCAGAATACGTTTTAACGAAACAAAGAAAACGAAGCAATATTTCCGACACAAAAAATAATTCCACACAAGGAGAATAATCGTTGACAAGCGAAGCCAAAAACGATACTGATAAGAAAACGGAATCGATAAGAAAGTTTTTACTTGACATTGACTGCCTGAACGCACTTAATCCATGGAAATACGGCGTTAATTTTTTTGAAATTTCGGGCATTATAAGCAAAGAAATCAAGCATAGCAAAGTTCTGGCATGGTTATTCGACGCAAACGGCAATCACGGTATGTCGGATAATATTATACGAAAATTTCTTCAACGCGTAATTGCCGATAACGTTTGTGAAATAAATGACGATAACATTACCGACGTAATCGACATATCTTTAATGGATTTTTCGTCGTTTACTGTTAAAACCGAATACCGGAACATAGATATTTTGCTGGTTTCCGAACGCGAACGCACCGTTATCGTAATAGAAAATAAAATTTACGCCGGGGAACGCACGGACGGCAGCGACGGCGGTCAATTAAAAAAATATTCCGATATTATCGCCTGCGAATACTCGGGATATCGCAAAATGTTCGTATTCCTCACTCGCGAAGGCGACGCGCCGTCAGATTTTCGCAACTGGTATTCGGCTGATTATTCAATGATAGCGGATATAGCGGAACAAATTTTATCGGAATACGAAAATATACAAACGGACGTAAAAATCATCGTTTTACATTATGTAAAAACGTTAAGGAGAAATCTGATAGTGGACAAACGACTTCAGGAAATTTGTAAAGAAATCTATAATAAACACAGAGAGGCACTTGACCTTATTTACGACAATCGCCCGGATAACGTTTCCGAAATCGCGGAAACCGCGTCTGCCCTTATCGTCGAAAACGGTAGCGCACTGGGACTGAAAATCCTTGACGACATTAGTACAAAAAAACGCGTTCGTTTTACTTCCGATTTTATAAACGCTTACGTTCCTGAAACCGACGATACATCGTTCGGATGGCACACCGGTCACGGTTTTTTATACGATCTGGAATGTAAAGACGTTTGGATAGGATTCAGCGCATACGTTCTTAACGATAGCGACGATGTTTGTAACAAAATTTACGAATTTACGCAAGACAAGTATAAACGTTACGGCATTAAACGTTCGACTAAGTTGTACCGTCAAACCGTCGCGTTTCGCTATACATTGCTCGTCAAAGACGAAATTGCGGCTTATGACGACGTTTCTTCCGACAAAAATGTTAAAAGAAAGTTGGAAAACGAAATAAATCTGCTCATTAAAAAAATTGCCGAATTTGAAAGCGATCTGAAAAACTTTTTATAGAATTTGATATTACAAAAGCGCGCGATTTTTTTGTCGCGCGCTTTTTAAGGCTGATTACTTGTTCCGTGTCGGGGATTCCACGCGCTCGGGTTCTCCTCGCGCTCTGAATGACGGGGTATGACGGGAAAAGTGCGTTTGATTAACAATCCCTCAGTCGCTACGCGACAGCTCCCTTTACACAATGGAGCCTTTTTTTAAAGTTAAATTTAAAATAAAACGATACCTTTGCGTTTTACCTCGTCATTCAGAGGAGCAACGGCATTGTTTTAAGCAAAAAAACAATGCCGTTGCGACGTGGAATCCCATACTGTGAGAGTTCTATTTATCCTTATAAAATTTCCTTTACTCTTTCCAAGGTTACGCTTTTCTTATCCACACGAGCATGTCGGACGAGCCGCGATTGGCGAACGCGAAGTAGGGAATAAACTTGATGCGGACGGACTCGTAACCCGACTTGTCGGCGGTGAAGTACAGGGCTTTTTGCGCCTTGTCTCTGAGTCCGTCGACGGTTATCGAGTAGAAGCCGTGAAAGTCTTTTTCGAGCGTTGCACCCTCGGCTGCCACCGGAGAAACGGACAGTCTGCCCAGCCGCTCGCCGTTGTCCGCACCCTCGACGCAGTACACCAGCGGACCGTAGGTAAGCGCGATTTTGCCGTTGTCGGCGGAAACAAGCGGATTTGCCGCGACGAACACGGGCTTTATGTTAAAGTCGAGCTCGAGCGTGAACGACTTGCATACCATAAACTCGGCGTAACCGTCCTTAATGGTGACGGCGACTTCCTTGCCGTCGAGCCGAGCCGAAACCTTTTCGCTCCACTCGGGCACGCGGACGGAAATCTTTTTCGCCGCATAATCCTTTGAAGAAACGGTAGCTTTGCCGTCAATCGCGTAGTTTTCGGCGATTTCGATTGTGCCGAGCGCGGTCTTTGCCACCGACGAAACGTACTGCTCGACGGTGATTTCGCCGTTGTCGACGGCAAGGATTACGTCGGCGAGCTCGCCGAAAATACGGTTGATATTGGGCGGACAGCACGAACAGCCGAACACCTCCAGCCTCTCGGTAATGGGCAGGCGTTCGCGCTTGTACTCGGGCACGGCAACCTCGCGGCCATGCTCGTGAAGAGCGATTTCCAGCGGATTCTCGTAGAAGAACGCTTTGCCGGCAAGGTCGGTGGAAGAAAGCAGCGAATTGTACATCACGCGCTCGACGAGCGCGCCGAACTTCGCGTCCTTTTTCATCTCGCGCATGCGGAGCGCAAAGAGAATAAACGCGATTGCGCAGCAACTTTCCGAGTATGCCGTGGGATTGGGAAGGTCATACGGCACGGTAAAACTCTCGGTGCGGAAGGTCGAGCCTACGCCGCCCGTAATGTACATTTTGCGGTTTACGATGTCGTCGAACACCGCGTCGAGATTGGCGTAAAGCTTCTCGTCTTTCTCCTCCATCGCCAAATCGGCAACGCCGCTGTAAAGGTAAAGCGCGCGCACGCTGTGACCGTTGGCTTCGCGAAGGTGATAAATATCCACGTCGTCCTGCGAGCCGTAGGGGTTGTTGTCGTAAATCGTTTTCTCACCGCACAATCCGCGATTGACGAGGAAGAATTTAGCCATGTCGAAGTATTTTTTGTTGCCCGTATGACGATAAAGCTTCATGAGCGCAAGCTCGATTTCCTCATGACCGGGCGTAGTGAAGTTCGCCGTCTTTTCCTCGATAAACGCACGGTAAATGCAGTCGCAGTATTTCTCCATTACTTTGAGAAATTTATCCTTACGGGTGGCGCGGTCGTAGGCTATCGCCGCTTCGATAAGGTGTCCCGCGCAGTATAGCTCGTGGTGGTTTCTGTCCTTAAAAATCTCGTCGGGCGTGATTTGCTGGTGGTAGGAATTGAGATAGCCGTTGTCGCGCTGAGCCGCCGCCATGCAGTCGACGAGCTCGTCGATAAACGCCTCGTTGTCCTTTTGCGACTCGCGGTCGTGCTCGATAAGGTACGCTACGCCCTCAATCCACTTCGCCGCGTCCGAATCGTAAAAATAATGCAGCTGCCTGCCGTTTTTCAGGTAGTTGAATCTCAGTGCGTCAAAGCGCGCGCTCTCCTCGAATTTGTTCCTGACAGCCGCTATCGACACGTTTTTGTTCAGCTCGTAGCGCTTCTTCCAAAATCCGTCCGTAAGCGTTACGTCGCGAAACGACACGATTTTATTGTTTTCCATATTTTCCGCTCCTTTTCGGTTGATTTTATGCTTAAAGTATATTATAATATCCTCGAATTGGCAATGAGAAAATCCCGTATAAGGTGAGAAAATCCGACTTGATTACGCTTGACGACAAAACTATCGAATACAATTACTCGGGGCTGTTCGACACCGACAAGCCCTGGATTCACGGCGCGATAACGCTGGACACCTACGAAATCATACTCGTCGCGGCAGGAAAAGTGCATATACGCGAGGGCAGCCGCGAATACGAGCTTGCGCCCGGGGAGCTCATCGTGCTTGCGCCGGGCGTCGAGCATGCCGGCACGAGGGAAAGCCGAGGGCACACGTCGTTTTATTGGCTGCACTTCTTTATGCCGAGCGGCAAGCCGTTCTTCCCCAAAACCGCCACACCGCACGGCGGCGAGCGCGCCCTCCGCGAAATCATGCACTACGCGCGCTATGACGCAGGGTTAGCCGAGGTCGCGCTGATGAAGTTTTTGCTGGGGCTTTCTGCGCCCGAAAAGCGCGGAAACAAACTCGCGCACGAAGTGGACGAGTTTATTCGCGCAAACGCGCCCTTCCGCGTGACGGCGAAAAGCACAGCCGCGCAGTTCGGTTTTTCCGCCGATTATCTGTCGAGAATATATCGCCGCGAGTTCGGAGTAGACCTTAAAAGCGGCATTATACGGCATCAGCTCGACTACGCCGAGTCGCTACTGATAAACACCGACTACACGATAAAAGAAATAGCCGCGGCGTGCGGCTTCGAGGACGAAAACAACTTCGTCAAATTCTTCGGCTATCACGAAAACACTACCCCGTCGCTGTTCCGCAACAAGTTCTTCTATTTGCACATGAACGCAAAATAGCGGTTTTTCCTATATATGCGCACATTTGAATATGTGCAGTCGTGAAAGCGACGGCTTATAGGGACTCGCGCGAGGAAAATATCGCCACGAGTTATCTTTTTATGGACGAAAAAATCTTTTTACGCAGCGTGCGGTCGTCGGGCAAGTCGTCGAGCTCCAGCGTGAGCATGCCCAGCCCCGCTCTTTCGGCGATGCAACGCACTTTTTCGTCGCGGCGACGGCGTTCCTCGCGCTTGTGGCTGGCGTCGTTCAGCTCGATAATCAGCACGGGGCGCAGGCTGAAGCGGTCGCACAGCGCGAAATCGACGATGCGAAACAGCTCGTTGCGGTACGAGCCGAAGTTTACCTTATCGACGAGCGAGGCGAGCGCTACCTGCGGAAAAATCGCGAAGTCGCCGCCGAGGCAACGCATAAGCCGCGCGTAAAGCTCGCGCTCGGGCGCGCTCATAAAGCTTTCTTTGACGGCATAGCGGTAATCCGCGTTGACGGGCTCTTCCTTTTTCTTCTGCGGAACGAGCAGCAGCGCAACTCCTAAAAGGAACAGGAGTATGCCGCCCACGCGCAGGTACATCACGGCTTGACCGCCTATCGCAAACGATAAGCCGAACAGTATTGCTCCCAAGCCGATAATTATTAAGAAGTTAAGGTATTTCTTTTTCATTGTCGTGTGCTTTTATGAAAACGTTTCACGGAATAAGCCGTCGGCCGACCGCCGCCGTCGGTTTCATTCTGTTGCTTTTGGAAAAAGGATTAGTCTTTTTCTCCCGTCGGGGATTCCACGCTTCGGCTTCGCCTCGCTCTGAATGACGTTGGAGGACGGAGAGTGCGCGTTGGGAATTATAAATGACAGCGAGGGGCTATCCCTATTCTTGCCTTCTCCCTCGGGGGAGCCGAGTATAATAAAAGTTCCACGTCGCACTTATCAAAAGCAGGTTCTATAAGACCGTTTACGCCATTAGTATGCGTCTTATATCCATAAAGTCTGCGGATAGAAAAAGCCCTCGGCAAAAGATGTCGAGGGGCTTGTTTTTTAATAACGCTTGGGGAGAATAACGACCTTGCGGTTGGGGTCTTTGCCCTCGGACTTGGTTATTACCTTGTCGTTATCGGTGAGCGCGGCGTGAATAATTTTGCGGTGAGTGCTGCTCATCGGCTCGAGCACTACCTTTCTGCCCGTCTTTACGCACTTTGCCGCCATGCGGTTGGCGAGGGCGACAAGCGACTGCTCGCGCTTTACGCGGTAATTGCGGCTGTCGACGTTGACGTGGACAAACTTGTCGTTGCCCTCCTCTACGGCGCGCTTCGCCAGAATCTGGAGCGCGTCAAGCACTTCGCCGCGATGTCCGATTACGGACGAATCATCGGAAACGATGTCGATATCGATACTGCCGTGCGAAGTGTCGACTTTAAGCTCGGCGGTCACGTTCATCAGCGACAATACTTTTTCGAGGTAGTCCGTCGCAATCTTAACCTGCTCGGGATCGACGGGGCGAACGGGAGCCTCGGGCTTTGCCGTTTCGGGCTTTATGGGCGCAGGACGCGTGTCCGCGCTCTGACGTTTCTCGAATTTCTGCGCCGCAGGCTTCGGCTCGGGTTTATTTTCCTTTTTCGGTTCGGGCTTTACCGCCGCCTTGACCTCGGGCTTTGCCGCAGGCTTATCCTGCTTTACGGCAGGTTTCGGCTCGGGCTTTACCGCAGGCTTTTCGGGCTTTGCGGCGACTTCCGCCACGGCTTCCTTTTCCACGGGTTTCTTTACAAAAAGCTCTTCGTCATCCTCGACGGTCAGGCGCACTTTCGCTTTGCGGAAAAATCCGCCCTGCTCGAGAATTTCGACGTTGACCTCGGAAAGCGTAACTCCGAGCTCTTTCAGTCCGGCGTTAATCGCGTCGTCGATTTTCTTACCGGTTGCTTCGATTTGTTTCATATTCTTTGCCTCTTTATAGGTCGATTATTTTTTGTCGGTATCGTTGGGGTCGGGTCTGCCGTATTTCATTACGGTGGTGGTGACTTTCTTCTCCTCGGCTTTGTCGATGGCGAGCAGTATCGCGTTGGACGAAAGCTGTAAAATGAGCGAGAACGCGTAGCTCACAATCAGGTACAGCGAGAACGCGGCGGTATACGACAGCGAGAAGAAACCAATCATAATCGGCATGATGAACATCATGGTTTTCATCGTGCCGCCGCCCATCGCTTCGTTCATCTGCCCCGACTGTTTCTGCTGGCGCATCGAAAGCCACTGCGTGGCTACCGAGAACAGCACGGACAGGATGGGGAGTATCAGATAGCCGTTCGCTTTGTTGCTATCCTCGGCGAGTAGTTTACCCATGACTTTGGAGTAATCCCTTTTCATTTTTTTAAGCGTATCGTCGTCTATACCCGATTTCGCGGCGTCGGTAAAACGCTTTCCGGTATTACTTTGGAATTTGTCGAGGTCGTTAATTTCCTTTTTCCAGGGGACGTCCGGGCTCCATATATTCTTTATCCACAAAAAGCTCGTCTTGTTTTTCTGATAGTAGTCGTAAACTTCGCTCTGAGCATACTGGACTTTTTCTTCGATGATGTTGCCGTCGGCGTCGGTAAGCCCGGGAACGACTACGCCTTGTTCAATCAACGCCGCCTTCGTCGCTTCGTCGGAGCTTATTTCCGCATAGGCGGTTTCAGCCTCGTTGTAGACGTTGTACATATCGTAGTACTCTTTGAAGTTCATGTATTGGCTGACTTCGTTGAGCGCGCCGAGCAGGGAGAACATCACCGCCATGGTGATGATTGCCGGCAAGCACGAGGAAAAGTAGGAAACTCCGGCTTGCTTGTTCAGCTGCATTTGCTTTTGAGCGAGCATGTTGCGGTCGCCGGCGTACTGCTTTTGCAGCTTTTCCATCTGCGGCTTAAGCTGTTCGGTTATCTTTTGGTTTTTTCTCGCCTTATAGCGCTGATAAATGTCGAGCGGACAAAGCAAAAGCTTCAGACACACCGTGAAGAACACGACGCGCCAGCCGTAGTTGCTTATAAAATTAAAAACGTGTAACAGCAGTTTTTCCCACATCCAGCTCGGTTCTTTGATAACCGTTTCCGCTGCGGAAAACAATGCGGTGCTTAAAAAAGCCATTTCATATCTCCTTTAGGATTATCGGGGACGGGGTCGAAACCGCCTTTTTCCCACGGAACGCACCGAAGCAGTCGCTTTATGCCCATAATTACGCCTTTTATCGCCCCGAATTTCTCGATTGCCTCCAGCATATACGCCGAGCAACTCGGGTAATAAATGCAGGTCGGCGGCGTAAGCGGCGAAATGCACTTGCGGTAAAAGAGCACAAGCCCCACCATCAGCCATTTCAGCGTTATTACGTCGTAGATTATGCCCCACACGGTCTTTTTCTTGCGCTTTTTCATTCTTTTATGAGCTTAGCTCTCGTAAGACACGAGGTCATCTGGCGCCTAAGCTCGCAAAAATCGAGCTTGTCCACGCCGGGCACGACTACGAAAACCGCCTGACAGGGGTAAAGCCTGTCGATAAACTCGCGCATAACGGCGCGCATGCGGCGCTTCACTTTGTTCCTCACTACCGCGTGACCTATTTTGTTGCTTACCAAAAAGCCTATGCGGACGCCGCTCTTGCTCCTCACGTAATTGAGCTTGACTTTCTTTTCGGGAGAGCGTTCGCCGTGCGCGTGAAGGTACGCGAACGAGCCTTTTTTGGTAAGTCTGTTCTGTTTGGCAAGCATTTTCCGACCGCCGTTTTTTAACGCAAAAACGCGCCCATGGTCAGCCCCGGACGCTTTTTCGGCAAGATGGACGAAAGCTCCGAAACGGACAACCTTTCGTTCGCTTGATTAACGGTTGCCGCCGAGCGGTGCCGCGGCAATATTCTTTCTGCCCTTGCGACGACGTGCGGACAGCACTCTTCTGCCGCCTGCGGTCTTCATTCTCTGACGGAAGCCGTGTACCTTAGCTCTCTTTCTCTTCTTCGGCTGGTAAGTTCTTTTCATGATTGCATCTCCTATATGTGACGTTTGCTTAATTATCGATAAGCCTTCCGAAACATTATATAAAAATCCGCGCGTTTAGTCAACTGATTTACCGTAAATCCTTGCAAATTTTGTCCACACGGGTTATACTGAATACGTCTATTGCGGTCGGAGCGCTTTTTTCGCCCGTCCGAAAACTTAAACCGCAGGCGGAAACTGTATGGATTTACAAAAAATACTCGGTTCGGTGCGCCGCGCCGTCGAAACCTATAACATGATTGAGGACGGCGACCGCGTGGGCGTGGGGCTGTCGGGCGGCAAGGATTCGCTCGTTCTCTTAAAGGCGCTTTCGGCGTACCGTCGGTTTTCGCCGGCTAAGTTCGAGCTGTTTGCCTACACGATAGACTTGGGGCTCGACGGCGCGGATTATCGGTCGCTCGTCGACTTCTGCGCGGCGGAGAACGTTCCGTACCGTATCGAGCGCACCGACATCGGCAAGATTATTTTCGAGGTGCGGCGCGAGGCTCACCCCTGCTCGCTATGCTCGAAAATGCGGCGCGGCGCGCTCAACTCGCTGCTTGTCGGCGACGGCGTGAACAAGCTTGCGCTCGGACACCACGCCGACGACCTTGCAGAAACTTTCCTTTTATCGGCGTTCTACGAAGGGCGGCTGTCCACCTTTGCGCCGATAAACGCGATGGAGCGCACGGGAGTGACGCTTATCCGTCCGCTTATTCTCACCTACGAGAAGAATATCGCGGCTTACGCGAGGGCGGCGGAGCTTCCCGTCGTCAAAAATCCGTGCCCTGCCAATCACGAAACTCAGCGCGAGTACGTCAAAAACCTCATAAAGTCGGTGCAAAAGGACATTCCCATCGCAAAGGACAGGCTGGTGGCGGCGATAATAAACGCAGACAGGTACAATCTTTGGGACAAGTACCCCGTTTTCAAAGCGAGGAACGATAAATGAAAGGCTTTTATCACAGCGACATATTCCCGGGCGGAGAAAGCCTTGTCGTCCAGCACAATTCCGACTGCGGCTGCGAAAAGCACACTCACGACTTTTTCGAGTTCGCGCTGGTTGTAAAGGGCGAAGCGGAGCATATCGTGGACGGCAAGTCCTACCGCACGCGCCCCGGCAGCGTGGTTTTCATCAATTTCGGGCAGACTCACGAGATAATTTCCGACAGTACCGAGTACTATAACGTGCTAATCACGCCCGACTATATCGGCTCGGGGCTGCGGCGCGAAACCGAAGCGGTGCGCGAGCTGTTTTCGTTCGTGTACGAGCGCGGCGACGGCGACCAATGCGTTAATTTTACGGGCGCGGACATCGCGAGAGCCACTGCTCTCGTGACCGAATTGTACCGCGAGGTGACGGAAAAACGCGAGTCGTGGGAAGCCGCGGCGAGCGACCTTCTTCATCTCTTTCTGATAATGCTGCTGCGCTACGTCCGCGGCGGCAAGGCAGCGGCAAAGCCCGACAAAACCGCCGACATACTCGCGTGGCTCCGCGAGCATTACGCCGAAAATCCGTCGCTGTCCGAGGTGAGCGAACGCTTTTACTACAACGATTCCTACTTTTCGAGAATGTTCAAGCGGTTTACCGGCGAGGGCTTTAACGCTTACGTCAACTCGCTGAAAATAAACGAGGCTACGGAGCTACTCGAAAACAGCTTGCTGTCCGTCGAGGAGATTTCCGCGCGAGTGGGTTACGCCGACGTAAAGACTTTTTACGCGCAGTTCCGCAAAGTTACCGGTACTACTCCCGGCGCGTTCCGCTCGAAAAGGTAAAAAATCACGAATATGCGGTAAAATTCAGCCGTTGAAGTTTCGGGCTTGCGGTGATATAATATCGGCGTAATACAATGTTGCGCCGATTTTTTTACGGCGCGGCTCGGCGCATGACCGCCGATTAGAGGAGGTAAATAATGAAACTAGGGTACAGCGAGCTTCGCGACAGGATTGCCGGGTGCTGGCAAGGGAAAAACGCCGGCGGAGCGTTGGGCGCGCCGCTCGAGTGCAAGCGCGGCAAGGTGAACGTCGAATGGTATCTTCAACCCGACATCGAGCGCAATCCGCCGCCAAACGACGACCTCGATTTGCAGATTGCCTGGCTGTGCGCCGTCGAGGAATACGGCTCGGGCGTTTCGGCAAACGTTCTCGCCGACTATTGGCTGACCTACGTCACGCCGAATTGGTCGGAGTACGGCATCGGCAAGTCCAATCTTCGCCGAGGTATCGCTCCTCCGCTCTCGGGGCGCGTGGGCAACTACTTCAAGGATAGTTGCGGCTGCTTTATCCGCAGCGAAATCTGGGCGTGCCTGTGCCCGGGGCTTCCCGAGCTCGCCACGCGCTTTGCCTACCTCGACGGCTGCGTGGACCATGCCGACGAGGGCGTTTACGGCGAGCTGTTTTTTGCCGCAGTCGAATCCGCAGCGTTTGTCGAGCACGATTTCGACGCGCTCATCGACGTCGGCTTGTCGTATATCCCGGAGGACTGCGCGGTGGCGAGGGCTGTCAATCTCGTGAGAAACGCTTACCGTGACGGGCTGTCCTGCGATGAAGCGCGAAAGCTGTTGTTCGGCGAGGTGCCGGGCGCGTTTTCCGCGTGCTGGCTCAAGGTCAAGGACATGGAGGGCGACGACATGGCGGACGCGCCGGTCGGTTTCGACGCGCCGAACAATATCGGCATAACGATGCTCGGCTGGCTGTACGGCGAGGGCGACTTCGGCAAAAGCATGTGCATTGCCGCAGGCTGCTGCGAGGACGCTGACTGTTCGGCTGGCACCGTCGGCGCGATTTTAGGCATAATCAAGGGCGAAAAAGGCTTGCCCAAAAAGTGGCTCGAACCAATTGACGGCATTATCAACACCGTGTGCATCGAAAAATCGAGCGGTTTGGCGATACCCAAAACGGTTGACGAACTCACCGACCGCGTTATGGCTTGTATTCCGAGGTTTTTGCCGAGAACAAAGCTCGATATGACCGACGAAACCGAGCGGTATTCGGTGCTTTGCGCGGACGAGCTGTGTGCCGACAACGACGAATGGTTGCCCCACTCCGACCGCGACCCGGGCAAACGCCGCTTCACCGCCGAGGAGCTTGTCGCCATGACGGGCTGCACGCAGTTCTTCACTTTCGATACGTTCAAGGCGACGGTCACGCTCGAGCGCGAGCCGTTTATCGCCGAGGGCGAAACGCTTACCCTCAAAGTGCGCGTCATCGATTCGGGCGTACTGAAAATGCAGCAATGGGTGAACGGCAACGTCTACGTTTCCTCGGGACTCGTCGTCGAACGCGGCGCCCACTTTTCCACACAGATGCACAACGCGCGCGAGGCTCACGCCGAAGCCGAAATAGTCGTCCGCGCCGAAAACATGACCTCGCCCGAAGCGGACTTGCTCATCGATTTGTCGCTAGGCTCTCGCCACGACTACGGCGTCGCGAAAATCAAACTGTTCGCAAAATAGAAGAAAATTTAGACAATCAGTCGTTCCATGTGGGTGATTCCACGCGAAAAGGCAATTGCCCGTAAACAGGTCAATTGCCTTTTCTCTCTGATTGACGAGGTAGTAATTTGGCTGCACGTTTTATTTTAAATTATAATGTACGGCTCCCGTTTTTAACGTCATTCAGAGCAATAAGCCCTAGCCGCTACTGTTAAAGCGGCTAGGGCTTATTGCGTGGAATTCCCGACTACAGAGAAATAATTATCCTATTTTCTTCCCTGTAAAATCAAGCCATCACTCGTCGGAAAGACCGGCGAGGAAATCGATGCTTACGTCGAAATATTCCGCAAGTTTAATCAGATTCGTAAGCGTGGGATCACATTTGTCCAGTTCCCAAAGGCTGACCACCGACTTACCGACTCCGATCGCCTTGGAAAGCGCGACCTGTCCTACTCCCCGCTCCGATCTCAATTCCCTTAATCTTGTACCGAACGAATCTTTCATATAAATATTTTCCCACAAAAATGGGAAAATTACTTGACTTCCCATTATAATGGGAATATAATGTATGTATTAAAAGCGGTAACACGCAAATTCACTAAAGGAGAAATTGAAAAATGTATTGTCCAAACTGCGGTCAGGAGATTGACGACAAGGCTGTCGTATGCCCGAAATGCGGTGTACCCGTTTCCGGGAAAAAAGCGACGAACCCGAACGACGCGTCGAGTTTCGGCTGGGCGTTTCTGGGATTCCTGTTCCCGATTGTGGGTCTGATTTTATTTCTGGTATGGAAGGACGAGTCGCCGCTGAAAGCGAAGTCTTGCGGTAAAGGCGCGCTCGTCAGCGTAATCGTTTCGGCTGCGATAGGAATCATTTACGCATGCGTAGTGGCTTGCGCGATAGCGAGTATCGCTTCGCAGTACGTTCTACTTGCGTTATAATTTATTTATCGGTCGCGACCGTCTTGTCTTTCGGCAAGACGGTTTTATTTTGTAAAATCCCGGCAACATTTTTCCGAAAATGTATTGCAAATTTCATTAAAATATTATATACTACTGTAAATACATTCGGAGGGCGGTATGGAAACTTTACAGGAGAGAATCGAGCGCAAAATCGAGAAAAAGCGGACGCTTATCCGCGTGGCGAGAGGGCTGGAAAAGGCTGACCTCGCGATTAAAAACGCGAAGTACCTTAACGTGTTTTCCGACTCGTGGGAAACGGGCGACATTGCGGTTTCGGGCGGACTTATCGCAGGAATCGGCGGCGAATACCACGGCAAAACCGAAATCGACGCCGGCGGCAGGCACGTCATACCCGGGCTTATCGACGCGCACATTCACCTCGAGAGCGCGATAGTCGAGCCGTGCGAGTTCGCGCGCATCGCGCTTACTCACGGCACCACCACGGTGGTTGCCGACCCTCACGAGATTGCAAACGTCATGGGTACCGACGGAATACGCTATATGATGCAGGCAACCGACGACATCGGCATGGACGTTATGCTGATGCTCCCCTCCTGCGTGCCGGCTACGCCCATGGACGAGAGCGCGATGCCGCTTTACTACCGCGACATCGACGAGTTCTATTCGCACCCGAGAGTGCTGGGGCTCGCCGAAATGATGAATTATGTGGGCGTTCTCAACGGCGACGAAACCGTGCTGGACAAGATTCTCGCGGCTCAGAGCCACCACAAGAAAATCGACGGGCACGCGCCGGGGCTTTCGGGGCGCGACCTCGACGGCTATATCGCCGCAGGCGTTTACTCCGACCACGAGTGCGATACTCTCGAAAACGCTATGGAAAAGCTTAAAAAGGGGCAGTTCGTGATGATTCGCGAGGGCACGGCGGCGCAAAACCTCAAGGCGCTGATGCCGCTGATTTCGCCGTCTACCTATTCTCGCTGCATGTTCGCCACCGACGACAAGCACCCGAGCGACTTGCTCGAGCGCGGACACATAGATTACGTCGTGCGCGAGTGTCTGCACGCCGGTCTCGACCCGATTATGACGCTGAAAGTCGCCACGCACAACGCCGCGAGGTACTTCCTCATGAATAACAAGGGCGCAATCGCCGGCGGCTACGTCGCCGACCTCATTATTCTCGACGACCTCCGCTCGTTCGCCATAAATCGCGTAATCAAGCGCGGCCGCACGGCGTTCGAGGCGGGTAAGCCGATTTCTAAACGCGAGCCGAAAATCGACGCCGAGCTCGCCAAAAAGGCTTACTCGTCGATGAATTGCCGACCCGTGACTGCGGAAAACCTCGTTTGCGGCAGAAAGGCGCTTATCGGACTTATTCCGCACGAAATCGTGACCGACGACCTCGGATTTGCCGACGCGCCGAGCGCTAAGGACGATATTCTCAAGGTTGCGGTTGTCGAGCGCCACCACAACAGCGGTCACATCGGGCTCGGGTACATCAAGGGCTACGGTTTAAAAAAGGGCGCGGTTGCGACTTCCGTCGCGCACGACTCGCATAATATTATCGCCGTGGGCGCGACCGACGAGGACATCGCCGCCGCAATCAACGCGGTCATCGCGGCAAAGGGCGGTATCTTCGTTACCGACGGCAAACGCACGCGCGGTTTGGCTCTGCCCGTTGCCGGGCTTATTTCCGACAAGTCCACCGAGGAAACCAACGCCGAGCTCGAAGCCGTCAAAGACTTTGCCTACTCGCTGGGCGTCAGCCGCGACATCGACCCGTTTATGACGCTGTCGTTCCTCAGCCTGCCCGTAATTCCCAAAGTCAAAATCACCACGCGCGGCGTGTTCGACGTGGTGAAGTGGCAATACAAAGAGTAACCGGTGTGGGACGTAATTCGCCCCATAAACCCCGAATTTTTAAGTAGCAGTGGCGTAATTGCCCCTATCCCACCCTAAATTTTAAGCGGAAGAATATTCCTTCCCCACTAACCCGAATTAAAAAGTAGCGTTATTTTTGCGTAAGCAGGTAATGCTATTTTTTTCTTTTTAACTATAATTGTGGTAGAAAAGTTAGTCTTAATAGTGAAACGGTAGTTATAGTCGTAAGTAGAGATACTACTTTTTTCAGGTGACGAAAAAAGTAGCAAAAAAGTCATTGGGGGACACTTGCGGCTGTGTCCCCCTAAACCCCTCGCAACGCTTTTAAGGTCGGGAACAAGGAATATCTTGTGTACCGCGTGACAAATGCTAATTTAATTAAGGTTGTAACAAGGTATAGCAACCACACCGCGTGACAACCGCAGATATGGTGGAAAATTGAATTAAAAACAAACGCGCACTCTCCGTTTTCCCCGTCATTCAGAGGCGCGAACAGAGCCCTCTCACATGGGCTATGTTCGCGACGTGGAATCCAAGACATGGAACAAGTAATTGACATTTTAAAGCCTCCTTTGTGTAAAGGGAGGTGGCACGCGTTAGCGTGACGGAGGGATTGTAAAAAAACAACGCGCAGCTTCCGTTTTCTGCCGTCATCCTGAGTGCGCGGCTTTCCGCGCGCGTGAGGACCCCCGACATGGAACGAATAATTGACTTTATAAAAAAGGTCAAAAGCGATTTTTTTAGCATGGGATTATTACGGTCGCGGAAAGCCGCTCCCTCATAATGACGTTGTAAAACAAAAGCGGTTTGCTAAATCTAAATTCTAACGCGCACTCTCCGTTTTCAACGTCATTCAGAGGAGCGAACAGAGCCCACAGGGGCGATGTTCGCGACGTGGAATCCCATGCATGGAGCGAAAATTCGACCATTTAAAGCCTCCTTTGTGTAAAGGGAGGTGGCACGCGTTAGCGTGACGGAAGGATTGTTAAAAATAAACGTACACTCTCCGTCTAAAACGAAATCTACACGTTTATTTTAACTAAACATTTAACGGCTCACACTTTCACAAAGTTTTCCTCTACTTACTCTTATATCCCCAAACGACAGTAGCGGTGCAATTGCCTTTCCAAGCCTCCGACCACCCGTCGGGCTTATTGCTTTCTTCACACTTGCAGTAAATGGTTTTAAGACTGCTGCAATTAGAGAACGTACTTTCTCCGATACTAGTTACGCTAGCAGGTATCTCTATGCTCGTTAAGCTAGTGCAACCATAGAACGCATAATCTCCGATACTCGTTACGGGTTTGCCGTTATAAGTCGACGGAATAATAACTTCAATTGCAGTTCCGTTATAATCCGATACCATATAAGTATCGTCATCAAGCAATTCATATTTTAGCCCTTCGGTCGGCGGCTTTTCGGGGTTGTTGTTATCGTCGGTATCATCCTGCTTGCCCGAATCTGTATTTGCTACCTCTATTTCAAAAACAATGTTCGGCGTGTTCCCCATTCTCTTTAGCGTCCAAATTTCGTTATTGTAAGGGTTGCTGACCGTGTAATCTACGGATTGAAACTCTGAGAACATCAAGCCGTAGTTGAAATAAGCAGGTTCGTTTACTATTTCGCCGGTTGAACGCCGCTTTATTGTCAGTTTCACGAAAATGCCGCCGACTATTTTATTACCATCGAGTGCAGGCGTAAAAGTATAAAAGTTTCGGTTGACGACAATATTGACGGTTTGTTCTTTATCAAGAATAACGCACTCGAACTCGGCTGAAAGAATTTCGTCCGGAATGAAAAATCTCGAAGCGTTGGCAATGCACTTGTCGCCGTACAGCGCGATAATGCCGTTTAAGTCCGCTTCCGTTCCCATTCTGTCCTTTTCTGTTTGTCCGCCACCGTTCCCCGTGTCGCCGCCGGGAGTAACTACGGTCGAATTACCGTTGTTACCGCCGTTGCCGTCGACGCTCGTTTCACCGCAGGCAGTGAAGGCAAACGCGCACACCAACGCGAGCAGTATGCATACTAGTTTTCTCATTGCTCTCTCCTATTTTTATTTTCGGCAAATCTGCCTTTACGAACATTATACGGAACATTTTGTTCCGCGTCAAGTATTTTGGAACGGAATGTTCTAAACTCTATATATATGAACAAATTTGCGGAAAGACTGAATTATTTGAGGGAGCAAAACGGAATATCGAGGCGGCAGCTCGCCGAACGGCTGAACGTTTCCGTAAGGCTTATAAGTTATTGGGAGAACGGACAGCGCGAATGCGATTTCGACACTCTGTTGCGTTTGTCGGATATTTTCGACGCGAGCGTCGATTATCTTTTGGGAAAAACGGAATACTGAAACGCTTAAAGCGTTTATAATATATAAAACCTATCGTAACGCTCGCGCGGCGACACAGGCGCAAAAAAGCAACCGATATTTCACGGTTGCTTTTTGCGTTGCTTATATTGTGGTGTGCGGACGACTTACTTCTCGTCCTTGTTCTTTTCGGCAAGCTTTTCTTCTTCGGCTTTGCGCTGATAGTAGTTCTTGTAGCCGACGTTCTGGTTGTCGCCCTGGTCCCACTTCTTGCCGCCGACGGCAACGAAGCCGAGGAGCAGCGCAACGGTGACGACGACCGCGATGATGGGTATGACGAGGTTCTGTTTATCTTCAATCGCGAGTTCTCCGATCATCGACAGCACCGCGACGAGGACAAAGCCTGCGCCGAAATAGATATTCAGCTTTTTAAGCGGACCTGCGTTCTTCCCGAAAAGACCGCGGAAAATGAACGCGAGTCCGAACACACCTGCGATAATGGTGATTGCCCAGCCGAGCGTGAACCACCCCATAGCGTCTTTGGTGCCGGGAATGACGGACAGCAGCCACATGACTGCCACCACGACCGCGACGAGTCCCAGCGCGAATCTGAACATAAATTTCTTGCTCATTGTTTAATCCTCCTATCTTAAAACAATCGTATGCGAAACGGCGGTAATTTCGTCGCCGTCCGCGAGCACTATCGTATCTCCGTGGTGAAATTCGCGGACAAAGCCGCCCACGCGCACGTTAAACGCTTCCGCGCCGTCCGCGCCTGCAAGCACGGTGTACTGCCCGGGCAAAAGTTCGCCGTCCTTTTCGGCTTTGGCGGTTTTGCCGACGGCGAGCACAAAATCGCCCTCGCGATGCGAAACCTTTTTCACCGAAGGCTCTTCGGCGTAGCGCACGCCGTCGACGACCTTGATTTTCTCTTCTTTTTCCTCTTCTTTCTGCACGGGCGCGGACTTGGCTTTTTTGGCAATCACGAGTATCGCGACCGCAAACGCCAGCAGAACCGCCGCCACGACCAGCAGCACGACGGACAGAATCATCGTCGTTTCAGCCATAAACAAAACGTTTTTCATAATTTTCTCCTTTGCTCAGCCGCTGACGGCTAAGCCGCATGACCTGCGGCGTCTAACCGCCCAGATACTTGTACAAAAAGTACAGCCCGACTATCGCCGCGACGCCGATGAGCACGGCTATGCCCACCCGAAGCGGCGAAACGGGGGTTTTGCCCGTCACCTTGCCGTTGAAGCCGTTGACGAAAAAGTTGTAGATTTTCGCTTTCCAGCTGCAATGCCCGACGTACACGGGGAGCAGCAGGTACTTGTAGGTAATGTCGTTGCACTCGACGGAAACGTTGAACGACGACACTATGTCGTAGTCGTAACCGGCGAGTATCGAAGCCTTGACCTTGTTGTAAATCAGGCTTTTCGCCTCGTCCCAGCACTTCAAGCCGTCTTTCGTGAACTGATTGGCGGTGAAGCCGCTGAGGTATTCCTGCGAGTACTCCATGCTGTTATTGGTATCGAACGGCTGCATTTTGTCGAGCGACTTCTGCGCGATTGCCGTCGAAGCCTGAATCAGAATGTCGTCGAAGAACATGTCGTAGTCGCCGCCGATGTCGAAATATTTGACGTAACGCTCGCGCACCGTCTTGCCGTTTACCTGTTTGGTCTTGTAGTAGTACTTGCCGAGCACTCCCGAGTACCGCGAATGCGTGGCGGTGTCGAAGGAAAAAGCCGGGTTATACACGCCCTTTACGTCCTCGGGGTTTGCGCTCTTTTTGAATTTGCGCGGCGCGAACAGTTTTTTCTTCGCCCACTTCTTCACGTTGTCGCAAGCCTCTTCCTTGCCGAGTCTGAACGGCACTACGGCATTGGGCTTTACTCCCGACAGCTCGTCGGTTTCCACGATGTTGGTGGTGCCGCAGAACGGGCACTGCTTGGCAATCTCGCGCTTGTCGAGTACCTCTTTCGCGCCGCAGTTTTCGCAGCGGAAAACGTGCGTTTCGTCCGACCAGTTGTTGTTCTCCTGCAGCAGCCGCTCGAAAGCCATTTCCTCGCTTCCGCGCTCCTTAATCGCCTGCTTCGTGCCGCAATGCTCGCAGTACAAGCACCCGTCTTCGGGGTCGAAAACCATGTTCGCTCCGCAAGCCGGGCACTTAGTAACGGTGGTATCGTTCTCTATTTCGCTACGGCTGTATTCGTTTTCCTCGCCGTAGGGATTTACGTTATTCTCGCTCATCTGAGTTCTTGTCCGAAAGCCCTTTTGAAATTAAAGCTTGTTGCCGCACTCGGGGCAGAACTTTGCGCCGGGCTTAACTTCCGCGCCGCATTTCGGGCACACGGCGGCGAGCTTTGCTCCGCACTCGGGGCAGAACTTTGCGCCTTTCTTGACCGCTGCGCCGCACTTCGGGCACACCTCGCCCATGGTAGCGCCGCACTCGGAGCAGAACTTTGCGCCCTTCTTGACCGCCGCGCCGCACTTCGGGCAGGTTTCCTTTTCCTCGGTAGTCTTTTGCGCCGCGGCGTTCGCGTTAGCCGCGTACATGCCTCCGAACATATTGCCCATGCCGAAGCCCATGCCGGCTCCCATCGCGGTGCCTGCCATGCCGGGATTCTTTGCCGCCTCTTTAAGCGCGTCTGCCTGCGCCATTGCCATATAGGTATCCATATTGCCGCGCATCATGCCGAGCGAAGTGTTTTTGTCGAGCGCTTCCTCGAGCTCCTTGGGCAGCGAGAAATTCTCGAACACGAGCTTGGTGAGTTCAAGTCCGATATTATTGAACGAGGGCTGCATCGACTCGCGCACCTTTTCGCCCAGCTCGATGAGGTTGCCTGCCATGTCAAGCACGGAAATCTTGCTCTCGCCTATCGCGTCGCTGATGCCGGTGACGACTATGCTTTTCAGCCAATCGGTGATTTCCTGCGTCTTGAACGACGAGTTGGTGCCCGAAAGCTCCTGCATGAACACGAACGGGTCTTTTACCCTGAACGCGTAGGAGCCGTAGCCGCGCACGCGCACCGCGCCGTAATCCTTGTCGCGGATGATAATCGGGTTAGCCGTGCCCCATTTGAGGTTGGTGAACTGCTTGGTGCTGACGAAGTACACGTCCGAGCGGAAGGGGTTCTGGAAACCGTACTTCCAGCTCATGAGCGTCGTTATGATAGGTATCGAGTCGGTGTCGAGCTTGTAAAAGCCGGGCAGAAAGACGTCCGCCATTTTGCCCTTGTGCGCGAAAATCGCCGCCTGCGAATCGCGGACGGTGAGCACCGAGCCCTTGCTGATATAGTCGTTCTTCATGTCGACTTTGTAGACGATAGTGTTTTTACTGTCGTCCGTCCATTCGATGTTCTTTAAAAGTCCCATTTTTTACCTCGCTTGTATTTGAAAAGCCGCTTTTTCGCAGGCTTTCTCCCTTTTATGTCTATATTATACAATAACCTTTCGTCCGTTGTCAACGGCGATAAGATTAGAATATGATTAAACCTTGACTCCGCGGCTGCGAAATCAAGGTTTTTTCGGTTATTTCCTTATGCGTATCGATTAAATCTCGTCCTTTTTTCTTATGGCGGTGAGCTTCAGTCCGTCGACGGCGATTTTCGCGATGCGCGCGGTGCGATTGTCCGAGCCGGCGACGTTCGTGCCCCAATTCCTGCCGTGATAGACGCAGTACCATTCGCCCTTGTACTCTATCATGCTGTTGTGCCCCGTGCCTTCCTCCCACTCGTTCTTGCGGATGAGCGGCGCGTAGACGTCGGGCGACGGGTATTTCGTAAACTTGACCTTTGTCAAATCGTTCTCGGGCGTTTCGGCGGTTGCGTAGCCTAAGTAATAATACTCGTTCTCATAGCAGTTGCCGCTGTAGACGAGGAAGTGACGGTCGCCGATACGGAAATAGAACGCACCCTCGAGCGTGTGCCAATGCTGACCTTTTCTGAAACGGTCACGCTGAAAAATCTCCTCGTCGAGCGTGGGACGGACGACGGCTACGGGCTTGCCCTCCATGGTGAAAGGGTCCGTCATTCTGTCCACGACGATATACGTCCCGACGCGTTCGGCTTCGTAGTCGTTGGTCGAATAGAACATGAACAGCCCGGCTTCGTTTTTGACGACGTGCGAGTCGATTGCAAACGGCTCGATTATCTTTTTCGCGTTCGTGAACGGTCCTTCGGGGCTGTCGGCGGTGAAAACGTACATCGTCTGGAGGTGCGTGTCCGTTTCGCCCTCGTTCATGCACGAAACGTACATGTAGTACTTCCCGTCAATCTCGATGACGGACGGTGCCCAGAATTCCTTTTTGCCCGGTATCCCGGCGCAAATTCCTAAACTCTCCCATTTGCCGAAGAGGTCGTCCGCGCGGTACAGCGCGACGCCCTTTCTGCCCGTGGCGTAGACGTAAAATTTACCGTTCGCCTCGAAAATAAACGTGTCCGCCTGACTTTCGTTTTTAATGTCTATGAGTTTCATTATTCTATCCCTCGCTCTTTTGGGTTTATATATGTATTTTAGCATTTATTCCGCCCTGCCGTCAACCGAAAAAGCGTCGGTTAAGCTTCGGCGCGAAAAATCGCGAACGGGCTCGGGTTTTGTCATAACCGCCGCGCCCCGTACATAAGAATAAAGTACCAAGGCTGCGCGCGGCAACCTCCTGCGTTTGCCTCGCCGAAGCCAAATAATATAAGGAAGCGGTGCAATGAAAGAAAGCATTATTAAAAGAACGCTTACCGAAGCCGAATATATTTTAAACACGAAAGCTACCGTGCGCGACTGCGCGAAAAAGTTCGACGTGAGCAAGAGCACGGTGCACAAGGACGTTTCCGAAAGACTGAAATACATAGACGCTTCGCTCTACTGTAGAGTCAAGCGCGTGCTGGAATTCAATCTTTCCGAGCGGCACCTGCGCGGCGGCAACGCCACAAAGGAGAAATACCTGAAGCTGCACGGAAGCATTTAGCCGAAAGCAAAAAATCGACACCGATCGTGCCGATTTTTTATTTATTCTATAATGTCCGAAAATAAGCCGTCAGTCTTTTTCCGGCTGACCGTAGTAGGCGTTTTTGCCGTGCTTGCGGAGAAAATGCTTGTCGAGCAAAAAGTCGTCGGCGCGCTGGACGTCGGGGTTGATAAGCTCGGTAAGCAGCGCCATTTTCGCCACTTCCTCCAATACCACCGCGTTTTTAACCGATTGCTCCGCGTTTTCGCCGAAAGTGAACGCGCCGTGGGACTTGACGAGCACCGCCGGCGTTTCCAGCGGATTGCAGCCCTCGAGGCTCTCGATAATCGCAAAGCCGGTGTTCTGCTCGTACTCGCCGTTTACCTCTTCCTCTGTGAGCGCGCGGACGCACGGAATGTCGCCGTAGAAGCAGTCGGCGTGCGTGGTGCCGTAGAACGGAACGTCCCTGCCTGCCTGTGCGAACGACGTGGCGTAGGTCGAGTGGGTGTGCGTGATTCCGCCTATTTCCTCGAACGCGCGGTAAAGCTCGACGTGCGTGGGCGTGTCGGACGACGGGCGAAGATTGCCCTCGACTACCTCTCCGTTGAGGTCGACGACAACCATGTCTTTTATCGTCATGGTATCGTAGGGCACTCCCGAGGGCTTGATGACGACCAGCCCCGACTCGCGGTCGATTTCGCTCACGTTGCCCCAATTCAGCATGACGAGTCCTCTGCTCACGAGCGATTTATTTGCTTGTAATACTCTGAATTTGACGTCCTCTAGCATCGGTTTTCTCCGCGTTGAGATTTAATTTATAAGATTATATACTACGTCGGCGCGTCGTGTCAATGCTTTAGGCGTAATTTCTGCGCCGCAATCGGGTAAAATAGCCGTTTCACGCCCCTGTTTCGTGAGTTTTTGGCGTTTTGTCCGCGCTTTTCGCCCTCGTCCGACGATAAATTATGACGTAGTAGGCAATCACGAGGTAAATCGTCGCGCCCAGCCATGCCAAAGGAGTCGACGCGCAAACGCCGAGATAGCCCCACCATTTAACGAACAGCAGCACGGCGATAAAGCGCATAGCGACTTCGGTGACGCCTGCGATAATCGTGAGCACGCTGCAACCCATGCCCTGAAGCGTGTTGCGGTACAAATTCACGGTGCCGAGTATAAAATAGAACGCCGCCTGAAAGACGAGGTAGGTTTTAGAATAGTAAAGCATTTCGTCGGTGGGCGATTCGATAAACAGCTTCAGCAGCAACTCGTTGAACGCGAGCACGAACGCAAGCCCCGCCGCCGAAAATATGAGGTCGACGAGTAGCCCTGCCCTCACGCCCTGTCTTATGCGGTCGTACTTTTTCGCGCCGTAGTTCTGCCCTGCATAAGTCGCCATTGCCGTGCCGAGCGCGGCGAGCGATTGGTTGGCGAGGTTGTCGATTTTGAAAGCCGCCGAGCAAGCCGCCACCGCCACGTCGCCGAAGCCGTTGAGTGCGGTCTGTTGCGCCATTACGCCGATTGCGGTTATGGAAAATTGCAGCGCCATGGGAAGCCCTACCCACAGCTCCTTTACCGAAACTCTGCCTATTCCCTTAAAGTCCTTTTTGCCTATTCTCAGCTGCGGATATTTAACCAGCATGTAGATAAGGCAGGCTATGCCGGAAATTACCTGACTGACGACGGTCGCCCAGCCTGCTCCGGCTACGCCCATGTGAAAGACGAGAATGAACAAAAAGTCGAGTCCGACGTTGAGCGCCGAAGTAATGATGAGAAACACGAGCGGCGTCCGCGAGTCGCCCACCGCGCGCAGTATGGACGCGAGTATGTTGTAAAACACCGTGGCGAACATGCCGATAAACAGCGAAATAAGGTAGTCGTAGGCATAACCGATGACCGATTCGGGCGTGTTCATCAGTCGAAGAAGCGGCATCGCGCACAGACAGCTGACGGCCGTGAGCAGCGCGGTAAGAAGTACGCACAGCACGAACGCCGCCGCGACGCTGCGCTTTACGCCGCTCTCGTCGTTTCCTCCGAAGTATTGGCTGGTGATTATCGCAAAGCCTGCGGTCAACCCCTGCGCGAAGCCGAAAATAAGAAACGTAAGCGGTCCCGTCACTCCAACGCCGCCAAGTGCCAATTCGCCCAGCGTTCTGCCCACTATCACCGCGTCGACCATGCTGTAAAGCTGCTGAAAAACGTTGCCGACGAATATCGGCAAAAGAAATTTCAGTATCAGCTTGAGCGGCTTGCCCTCGGTGAGCGAATTAACCATAAAAAAGACCTTTTTCTCGCGTGATTTTGACTAGTGATATTATATACTACCGCGCGCGTAAAACGCAAGCGTTTGAGTGAAATTTGTTTATGAAATTATTGTGAAACGCAGGATTCATCGGCGGCAAAAGAAAAACGCGGCGATTACTCGCCGCGCAATCCGTATTGCGTGTCCGTTTCAGTTCTCCGCCGCAGCCTGCGCGCGGACCTTTTCAAACTCGTCGAGAACGGTTTTTTTCAGCATTTCGCGCGTTTCCGTGTTGAGCGGATGCACGATGTCCTTATACTCGCCGTCGGGCGTTTTTTTGCTGGGCATTGCGATAAAAAAGTCGTCGGTGCCCTCGAGAATCTTCACGTCGTGGACGACAAAGCAATCGTCGATGGTAACCGACGCCACGGCTTTAAGTTTGCCCTCATCCTTCTTGACCAGTCTTACGCGTACTTCGCTGATGTTCATTTTGAGTCCCCTTTTGATTTAGCGATTTTCATAGGTTGTCCCTATCAATTTAGTTATATTTTACTATAACAATCGGATTTTTGCAAGTATTTTACGCAATTTTTTTATATTCTGCGCATAAAAACCCGATTTTTTGCCGGAAATCGCATAGAAAACCGCCGATTACGCACAATAACCGCGTTATGAAATGCGTTAAATGCGGAAAAACCATTACTCCCGACGTCGCGCGGCGCTGCCATAGCTGCGGCTCGGACTACTGCGACGAGTGCGCGGCGAAGGCGATTTTATGCGATTGCCGCGGCGAGCTCGGCTATTATTCGTAACGGATACGGGCGGTTGCCGTTACTCCTCCACGGGCGGCAGGTTACTTTTTAAGGTTGATGATGAGGACGTTGACGTCGGAGGGGGTTACGCCCGAAATGCGCGAAGCCTGCCCTATCGACAGCGGCTTGACCCGATTCAGCTTTTCGGCGGCTTCGAGTCTTAGTCCGCTTATCTCGCGGTAGTCGGTATCGGGGCTGAGAGAGGCGTTTTCCAGCCGTTTCTGCTCGGCGCGAGCCTTTTCCGCGCGCGCGAGGTAACCCTCGTACTTTATCTCGATGAACACCTGTTCGGTGGCGGCGGAGTCGATACCGTCGAACGCGTGCAGGTATTCGTTGAGAATCCTCGGCGTTGCGAACGCGCGGCGAGCGACGGAAGCGAGCGTCAAGCCGGACTTCGGAAGCGGCTCGCCGTATGCCTCGAACAGCGGCTGCAATTCGAGCGGCGTATACGATTTGTTCATTTGCTCGCGGGCTTTAACCAGCTCGGCGAGCTTTTTTTCGTATGCTTTGCGGCGTTTTTTCGTGACCAAACCCACCTTTTCGCCTATCGGAGTGAGACGGAGGTCGGCGTTGTCCTGCCGAAGCGACAGTCGGAACTCTGCTCGCGAGGTCATCATGCGGTAGGGCTCGTCGGTGCCCACCGTCACGAGGTCGTCGATAAGCACGCCTATATACGAGTTGTCGCGCGTGAGCACCATCGGTTCGCGGTTTCTAAGGTACAGCGCGCCGTTTATGCCGGCGACTATGCCCTGCGCGGCGGCTTCTTCATAGCCGCTGGTGCCGTTTATTTGCCCGGCAAAAAACAAGCCCTTGTACTTTTTGTGCATCAGCGTGGGGTAAAGCTCGAGCGGATTTATGCAGTCGTATTCTATCGCGTAGGCGTCGCGCATGATTTCGACGTGCTCGAAGCCGCGGATACTGCGGTACATATCGTTCTGCACGAAAGCCGGCAGCGACGTGGAAATGCCCTGAACGTACATTTCCTCGGTGCCGTCGCCCTCGGGCTCGAGGAAGAATTGGTGACGGGACTTGTCGGCGAAGCGCACGATTTTGTCCTCGATTGACGGGCAGTACCTCGCCCCCGTGCCGTGAATAAGCCCCGAATACTTGGGCGACAGCGACAGATTGTCGCGAATAACCGCATGCGTATCCTCGTTTGTGTAACCGAGATAGCAACGGCGTTTCTTGGCGTTGACCTTTTTGCTCAGCGCGGAGAACGAGTAAATATCGTCGTCGCCCTCCTGCACCTCGAGCGCGGAAAAATCCACGGTGCTGCCCTTGATTCTCGCCGGCGTACCCGTCTTGAATCTGCGGAGTTCGATACCCATGCCGCGGAGACTGTCCGACAGGTGATTGGCACGGTTGAAGCACACGGGTCCCTTGTCCTCCATCACGTCGCCCACAATAATCGTCGACTTTAAGTACACGCCGCAGGCGAGCACCACGACGGGCGCGAGGTAAGTCATTTTGTACACGGTGCGGACACCCGTAACCCTGTCGCCGTCGTAAAGGATTTCGGCGGCTTCGCCCTGACGAAGATGCAGCCGAGGCTGACGCTCGAGCGTGCGTTTCATGTACTCGTGGTATTTATACTTATCGACCTGCGCGCGCAGCGACTGCACCGCCGCGCCCTTGCTTCTGTTGAGCATTCTCAGTTGCGTGAGCGTTTTGTCGGCGGCAACGCCCATTTCGCCGCCGAGCGCGTCCACTTCGCGGACGAGGTGACCTTTTGCCGTACCGCCGATGCTGGGGTTGCAGGCAAGATAGCCCACGTTGTCGAGCGTAATCGACAGCACGAGCGTACTGAGCCCCATACGAGCAAGGGCGAGCCCTGCCTCTACTCCGGCATGACCCGCTCCCACTACTATTGCGTCGTAATTAACCGTATCGTTCATACTTTAGTTGTAATTCTAGCCGCGAACGTTGTTCCACTGCGTGCTGACGTAGGCGTCGCGGTCACCGAAGTCGCGCATCGTTCCGCACCTGGCTATCGTAGTCGCCGAGGGGAACAGCATGTCCAGGTACATTTCTCTCCAGCCTTCCGCCGCGCCAGCGCCTATCGTCGCGTCGGCGGAATACTCGGCGTAAAGCTCGTCGTAAGCGGCGGTCACGGGGCTGATTGCGCCGGCGTACTCGCTGTTCTTCATCGCCACGTCCTTGGTGCAGACGTATTCGAGGAAGTAGTTTGCCGCCTCGGTATTCTTGGCGTACTTGGAAATCACGAAGCAGTCGAGGTAAATGTTGCCGCCCTCTTTGGGCACCGCGTACCAGATGTTACGGTTGCCGTCGTGCTCGTTTCCGTCGTCGTCCTCATAGTCGTTCATGATGTAACCGGCGTCGCACGACCACATCAGCGCAACCTCGACGTCGGTGTTACCCGAAGCCATGTTGAACTTCAAGTCCTCGCCGCCCCACAGCGCGGAATTCTGCTTCATCGCCTTCAGTTCTTCTACCGCGCCCTCGATTGCGCCTTCGGTGAAGTCGCCGTAAATCGATTGCAGCTTTGCCTTATAGTCATCGCCGTAATTCGTAAAGCCGTCGGAAGCCGCTGCGAGCTCGTCGCGCTTGTTCCAGATTGCCGCGGAAGTGATTGCCTCGCGCAGCGAATCTTTGTTCGCGCTCTTGCCCTTGTATTCGTCGGTGAAGATTGCCGACCAGCTGTCGATGTGCTTGCCGGTCTTTTTATAGTCGTACATGATGCCGAAAGTGCCGTACATATAGGGCACGGAGTATTCGAGAGTCGGGTCGGAAACTTTGGCGAGCGTGACGTACTCGGGCTTAATCACCTTTTCCGCGTCCACTCTTTCCTTGTCGACTTTGAGCAGCAAGTCCTTTTTAATCAGCTGCTCGACGGCGTAGTCGGAAGGCATCAGCAAGTCGTAGTCGGCGTTGTCGCGCTCGACGGCGGTGATAATCTCCTCCACCGTGTCGAAAGTCGTGACCACCACGTCCACGCTCTTGCCCGTCTTTTCCTTGTAAAACTCCTTGAAACCGTCGAAAATATCCTCGTCGACGTACTCGCCGGGAACGTACATTTTCAGCTGTTCCTCGCGCGAGCCGCAGCCCGTGAGCATAACGCACGGCATAACCATCACCAGCGCGCACAAAAGCGCAACGATTTTTTTCATAGTTTTTTCTCCTTGTACTAAAATTTTCGCTAATGTAGCGCGATTTCTCTCGCTACCGCGTTTTTTCGATTTTCTTAGCCTTGTTTCTTAGCCTTGCTCTTTTTCACTATGTTGACGATAATCAGCACGGCGAGCACGGACACGAACAGTATCGTCGACAGCGCGCGGATTGCAGGGTCGAGGTTTCGCCTCAGACTTGCGTAGACATAGGTCGACACGGTATTCACGCCGTTGGTGCCCTTGTTGAGGTTGGTGACGACGAAATCGTCGAGCGACAGCGTGAACGCGAGCGCAAAGCCCGAAATCATGCCGCCCACGAGCTGGGGAACGATTACCGTAAACAGCGTGCGCATCGGTCCCGCGCCGAGGTCGAGCCCGGCTTCGTAAAGATTGGGGTTGAGCTGCGCCAGCCTGGGACTTACGGTGAGTATGACGTAGGGAGTGGTCATTACGGTGTGCGCGACTATCAGCCAGCCCACGCCGCGCTGAAGCGGAAGCTTCAATACGTCGCGGAGGAATATCGACAAGAGGAAGAACCCTACCGCCGTGACGATTTCGGCGTTTACCACCGTTATCTGCGAAACGAAGTTGACGGCTTTTTTGCCGCGCTTCATATAATACAACCCCACCGAAGTGAGCGTGCCGATTACTGTCGCTAGCAGCGCGGAAACAAGCCCGATTATCAGCGTGTTTATCGTCGCCGACATCAGCTGTTTGTTGGTGAACAGCCGCGCGTACAGCGAGAACGTGAACGTGCCGAAGCTGTTGCCGATATTCTTCTCGGACGAGAACGAATACACGATAATCAGCGCGATAGGCATGTAGATTACGACGAGCACCAGAATAAGGAATATCCAGCGGAGCGCCAGAGAGAGTTTTTTGTTCATTGCGCTTCCCCTCCTTTCGCGCCGGGTTTAGTCTTGGGCGTGCGGCGCGTCGCGATGCCGCTGATAAACATCGACAGGAACACGAGAAGCAACAGCACGAACGACAGCGCGGAGCCCACTCCCCATGTGCTGGTGGTGGTAAACAGCCCGTTGATTTTGCCGCCGATAACGTTCGAAGTGGCGTTGCCCATCATGCCGGTGATTGCGTAAGCGCTGAACACGGGCATGAAAACCATGGTGATGCCGCTGACTATGCCGCCCGAGGACAGCGGAAGCGTTACCTTGACGAAAGTGACGAAGCCGTTGCCGCCGAGGTCTGCGCTCGCTTCGGCATAGCTTTTATCCATGTCGGTGAGCACCGTGTAGATGGGCAGCAGCATGAACGGGAAAAAGTCGTACACCATGCCGAATATCATCGAAAAGAAACCGTTGCTTATTCCGAAAAGGTACAGAAGCGATTTCAGCGCGATTACTCTCAGCACGAAGTTCATCCACATAGGGATTATGAACAGCAGCGCGAGCACTGCGTAGCGGTTGAACGGCGCGCTCGCCAGAATCATTGCCGTGGGATAGGCAACGACGAGGCAGATGACCGTCGTCAGCGCGGCTATACCTATAGTTTTGAGTAGCAGCATAAGGTTGCCGCTGCCGGGCGAAAACACCTCGGCGAAATTGGTGAAAGTAAAGCTGCCGTCCGCTCCGATGAACGCGTAAACGAGCACCAGAATAAGCGGAAAAACCACGAATATCGCGCAGATTACCACATAGGGAAGCGCGAAAAACGCCGGACGGAAGCTATGCGTTTTCTTCATTCTCGTTCTCCTCCGCAGCGTTTTCCTCGTCGGATTTTTCCTCGTCGCTCTCTTCCGTGACGGGCTCGACGGTTATCTTCGAGGAGTCCACCTTCACGCCCACGCGGTCGTCCATATCCCATTCGTCGGCGGTGTCGGTGTAAAAGTCCTCGTCGGTGTCGGTGTAGACCTGCACCTGATAGTAGGTGCCCTTGTAAAGCGTCTGCGTGACGTTGGCGCCCACGGTGCCGTCGTCCTCGTCGTCGAGAAGCTCCACAGCGTCGAACGGCACTGTAACCTTGACGGGCGTACCCTTTTCGAGGTTATCCTTGTTGTCGAACTCGAACGTGCCGCCGCAGAAGTCGACGGTGTTCTCGCCGCTGATTTCGCCGCGGAATTCGTTGACGGTGCGGCGTTTTTTCATGATGTGTATGCCGTCGGGCTTGATGCCGAGCCGTACTTTTTGCCCGGGCTTTGCCTCGGACGTGGACTGCACGGTGAACTCGTAGCCGTTGGACTCGATTTCCATTTCGTACCAGGTGCCCTTGAACACGGCGGAGAGCACCGTGCCCTCGAGCTGACCTTTCTCCGAGCCCTCGGGGTAAATCTTGATGTCCTCGGGACGCACCACGAGGTCGACGGGCTCGTTCTTGTCGAAGCCCTTGTCCTCGCACTCGAAGCCCGTGCCGAGGAACTTGACGAGCTTGTCCTTGACCATTATGCCGGAGAGAATGTTGCTCTCGCCTATAAAGTCGGCGACGAAAGCGTTTGCCGGCTCGTCGTAAATCTTCTTGGGCGCGCCGATTTGTTGGATTTCACCGTCGCTCATGACGACTACCGCGTCGGACATGGTGAGCGCTTCTTCCTGGTCGTGGGTGACGTACACGAAAGTTATCCCGAGCTCGCGGTGCATTTTCATCAGCTCGACCTGCATTTCCTTGCGCATTTTGAGGTCGAGCGCGCCCAGCGGCTCGTCGAGGAGCAGCACCTGCGGCTCGCACACGAGCGCGCGCGCAATCGCAACGCGCTGCTGCTGACCGCCCGACAGCGAGTTTACGTCGCGGTGCCCGTAGTCCTCGAGCCCCACCATTTTAAGCGCGTTGTTCACTTTTTCCTCGATTTCGGCTTTGGTGAATTTGCGCGTTTTTCTTATCTCTTTGCCGTCCTTGCCAAGGGCGGGCTTGCCGCTCTTGTCGAGCGCCGCGCCGTCGTCCACGCGCTTTAATTTCAGTCCGAACGCGACGTTTTTGAAGACGTTGAGGTGCGGAAAAAGCGCGTACTTCTGGAACACGGTGTTGACGGGGCGCTTGTAGGGCGGCATGTCGGTCACGTCCTGACCGCCGATGTAAATTCTGCCCGACGTGGGAGTCATAAACCCGGCAATCATGCGCAGCAGCGTGGTTTTACCGCAGCCGCTGGGTCCCAAAAGCGTCAGAAACTGTCCTTTCCTTATCGACAGGTTAAGGTCGTCGATGACCGTCACGTCGTCGAAAACCTTGGTTACGTTCTTGACCTCGATAATCTTTTCGATTTTCTCTTTTTCTTTCATCTTCTGTCGATTCCTCTATCAAAAATTTGGCGGACAGGACAGCCATATCACAACGGCTTCCGTTTTGCCTGCGTTCTCTATGTAATGCGTTTTCGCGGCGCGATAGTAAAAGCTCTCGCCTGCCGAAGCGTCCGAGGCGCGTTTGCCGACGTGCACTCGTATTCTGCCCTTTAACACATAACCGAATTCCTCGCCCTCGTGCGGCATGTCGTGTTCGGTTTCCGCCCCCGGGTCGAGCTCCAGCCGTATCGGCTCCATCTCGTTCTTCTGCGCGGTGGGCACCAGCCAGATAACCTTATAGCCCTCGCTCTCCTTGACGAAATAGTCGTTCTCGCCGTACACCAGACTTTCGTCCTCGTCGTCCGCGAAAAAGTCCGCAAGCGACGTCCCCAGCGAGGTCAGTATATCCCTGAGCGTCGCTATCGACGGACTGGTAAGGTCGTTTTCGAGCTGGGAAATATATCCTTTCGTCAGCTCGCACCTGTCGCCCAGCTCCTCCTGCGTAAGCCCGTTTTTCAGCCTGAGCTCTTTGATTTTACAGCCGATTTCCATAAGCCGTTTTCTCCTTTGTCCGCGATTAGTATAACTTTACTCCGCGTTTACAAGGTCTTAGTATAATAAACTTCGGGTTTATTTTTGCTAAACCTCGACTAGTGTAAATGTTTCTGCGGCTATTGTCAATCGTTTTGACGCGGTTTTTCGGGAAAATTCGCAATTTTTTGTGTAGCGGCGGCAAACGGGAGGGCGAAAACGGGATTTTTTCGGGTAAGCCGTCAAAAAAGTTGTCTTGACGGAAAAAATATGCTAGAATACTCGGTAGTCGCGGAGCGCCGAAAGGCTTTGCCGCGAAACGGAGAACGACATGGAAAAGAACAAGATAGTAAGAATAATAACGGTGTCGGCGGTGATTTTCATCGTCCTTCTGTTGATTGCGCTCGTCATGAATCTCGTCACGCTGACGAGGCTGAACAACCGCAAGGCTGAGCTCGAGAGCAAGCTGACGGAAATCCGCGAGCAAATCGAGGCGAACAACGCCGAAATCGACTATATTTCGTCCGACGAGTACATCGACGCTTACGCGCGCGAGTACCTGAACATGAAGGGCAAGGACGAAGAAGCCTTTACGGGTAAAGAAAAGTAATGGACGCGGTAATAGACGTGGGCAGTAATTCCGTGCGGCTCGCGCTGGACCGCGGAATGAAGGTCAATCAAAAGCAGATAAACACCACCTGTCTTGCCGAGGGGCTGGCGAACACCGGGCGGCTCGGCGGCGAGGCTATGGAGCGGACGAAAGCCGCGATAGCCGACTTCGTGCGCGCGGCTCGGCTCGAAAAAGCGGACAATATCTATATTTTCGCGACCGAAGCGGTGCGCTCGGCACAAAACGGCGAGGAGTTTCGCCGCGACGTGGAAAACGCCGTTGCCCTGCCCGTGCGCGTGATTTCGGGCGACAGCGAAGCTAAGCTCGGGCTTTTGGGCGCAATCGACGGCAATCACGGCGAGATAACCGTCGTGGACATCGGCGGCGCAAGCGTGGAAGTCGTGCGCGGCGACCGCAAAAAGCTTACTTACGCGCGCTCGCTGCCACTGGGCGTAGTCAGGCTTCGCGACCTGACGGGCGACAGGCGCGAGGACATAGAAAAATACGTCGGAAGTCACGTCGCCGACTTCGGCTTCGTGAGTGGATTCGAGGGCGTGGCAATCGGCGGCACAGCCACCACTCTCGCCGCGATGGATTTGCGGCAGACGCGCTATGACGCCTCCGCCGTCCACGGACACGTTCTGTCGGTGCGAGCAATCGACAACCTCGTCGAGGAAATATTTACCTCGACCAACCGCCGACGTGACTTCCCCGTGCTGTCGGAGCGTCGAGCAAAAGTAATCGGACACGGCGCGATAATGCTGCGCGCGCTCGTCGAGTACCTGGGACTCGACGACGGCGTGACGGTGTCCGAGCACGACAATATCGAGGGTCTGCTCTACTGCGTGCGGAACGGCATTGAAATTTAACGAAACGCTTTGACAAAAGACCTCGCTGCGGCGAGGCTTTTTCTTTTCCCGAAATTTGGAAACGCGGCGATTGCATAAAGGCAGGCGGCTTGCAGATAATAAAAACAAGCAAGGGAGCTTGTCGCCTTTCATTCTGCGGATAGCGAGAAGTAACCTCGCTAATCCACGGAAAAAGGAGATGAAAGCAATGGCAACCACGAAAACCAACGGCACGAAAAGCGTCAAGTCTTCGGCGAAGAAGACTGCGGCGAAAGCCAAGACCGCCAAAAGCTGCAAGTAAGCTTCGGGCAGAAAAAAACGCGGCGTTGCTGCCGCCGTTTAACGACGACGGCATTACTTAAAAACGATTAAACGCCGCAACGAAAAAAACGCTTCGTAAGTTTTTTACGAAGCGTTTTTCGTTATTCAAAATTTATTTAAGCCGGACTAAGCCGCGGTTTCGATTTTCTCCCAACGCGCGTAAAGCGTGGAATTGTACTGAACGTTTTCGGTATTTTTGTTGCCGTTGCCGTATTTTGCCCAGAAAGCCCAATCTAAAGTCAGGCTGAGGTTATTGCCCTCGCTGACTTTTATGAACGGACCCGTACCTAAATCGGAACTTAAATACCAGCCTGAAAATTTATAGCCGTCGTTAGGCGTAGCCGTAATCGTCATCGTTTCGCCGAAGTAACACATTGCGGTTTCGATTCTCGCGGCGTTACTGGGTGAGCCGCCGCCTTTATTGAAACTCAAAGAACCCGCCGCGGTGTCGGTATTTTTAAGGTACCAGAAGTAATATCCGAGTTCCCATCTTGCGTACACGGTGATATTTTTGCCGAGGTCGCCGGGGCGGAAATCGCCGGACTCGTCGGTGAAGCGCTCGGCGTCCTCGCCGGTGCCGTAGTACCAGCCGCGGAAATAATAGCCGTAACGCGTAGACGCCGGCAGTTCTCCATACGTTTCGTAATCGAAACTCATCGTGAGTTTGTGAACCCTGTTGCCGTCCTTATCGGTTATTTCGCCGTCGTTGTCTATCATCGTGACCGTATAAACGTCGGGTTCCATAATCGCGCGGGCGGTAAACTTTCCGTCCTTCACCATATCGGGATCGAGGATCGTTTCGGAATTGACCGCGATATAATATTTGCCGTATTCGCTCTCGGAGTGCAGATACTCCCAGCCTGTGATCGTGTAATGATCGGGTTTAATATCCGAGGGACACGGAATCGGCTCGTAAGTCTTGCACTTGACCGTTCTTAAAACACTCTCGTCGCGCGAAGAAACGAACGTCACGTCGACGAACGCCTTTCTGTAGATATTCATTCTGTATGTTTCGCCCACTTTGCCCTCGGTCGAAACGGTGTATATAAATACTCTGTTGAACCCGTAACCGAGGTTTTCGGCGGTCTTATTCACGATTTCATTGTCGTCGCGGTCAATAAGTTTCCACGTCCAGCCGTCCTTTATATGTACTTTGCCGGTAAAGTCGAACGAGGTCACGTCGGTATCGACGTAAATATCGACGGTTTCGTCGTCGGGGTCGAAATCGGTCGAGCCGTCGATTCCGGTTATCGGCATTTCGATCGCCACGCTCCACTTTGCGTACAGCGTGAAACTCTTTCTCACAAGCGCGTTTTTATCGTAGCGTCCCTTAAGTTCGGGAGTCGTGTACCAACCGGCGAACCAGTAACCGTCTTTTTTCGGTGCCTCGGGCATCGTGAGTTTTTCTCCGAAAGTCGCGGCTACGTCCGCTATTTCGCCGCCGCCGTTCGTGACGAACTTGACCGAATACGAGCGAGCTTTCAGTACCGATTCTTTTATAAAAGTCGTGCCTTCCGCAGTAATTTTACCGTCCTTTATCGTGGCGGTAGCGGAGTCGTTTTCGTGCGACATGGTTATGGTTTCGCCGCTTATCGAGTAAGTGCCGCTGTCGCCGCCGTAAATTTCGAACGTGCCGTCGGCTTTGAGCGTCATGTAATACTTCTCGTCCACGAACTCGCCGTTTTCGTCCACGGCGTAATAAGTGCCGGTATGATCGACGACTTCGGGCTTTTCGACCGTCGTGCCGCCGTTATTGCCGTTATCACCCGTGCCGCCGTTACCGCCGTTATTGCCGCCGTCGGGCGTTTCGACCTCGCCGCAGGCAAACGCCGCAAACGCCGTAACCAGCGCAAGCAAAATCGCGAGCATTTTCTTGGCTTTCACTTTCATTGCATATTCTCCTTTTGGATATTATTCCGATAACTATTATAGTGAACGAACCGCCAACGAAGCGTGAATTTCGGGACTTTGAGCAAAAATATCCGATAAATATTTATGCCGCGATTTCCCTCGCCGCGACGGCAAACAAAAAGCCGAAGCGTTTTTGATTCGGCTTTTTGCTGTTTTACCCGTTATCAATGCTTGTTGTACTTGTTTTTGAGTGCGGCGAGCATATCGTCGAGCGATTTTTCCTCTCTTTTCGGGCGGTTGTCGCGATTGAAATTGCGGTTATCGCGATTGCCGCCGCGGTTGTCACGGTTGAAGTTACGGTTGTCGCGGCTATGGTTGTCGGCTTTTTCTCTCGAAGCGCCGCCCGTGGGCTTTTGCGACACGAAGCCGCTCGCCTGCTTGATGGACAAGTTGATGCGCTGTTTTACGGGGTCGACGCCGATGACTTTGACCTTCACCACCTGACCGACGGACAACGCCTCGCTGGGGTGCTTTATAAAGCGGTCGGAGATTTCGGAAACGTGGACGAGCCCGTCGTGGTGTACGCCGATGTCGACGAACGCGCCGAAGTCGATGACGTTTCTCACCGTGCCGGTAAGCTCCATGCCCTCTTTCAAATCCTTCATGTCCATAAGGTCGGCGCGAAGAACGGGAGCCGGGAGGTCGGCGCGAATGTCCCTGCCGGGCTTCAGAATTTCCTCCACGATGTCGTGAAGCGTGAGCACGCCCACGCCGATTTCCTCCGCGACCTTTTCCTCGCCGTCGGCTTTTACCTTGGCTTTGAGGTCGCCGAGTCCGCCGCTCTTGACGTCGTCGTCGGTGTAGCCGTATTTTTTAAGCAGCTTTTCCGCCGCCTCGTAGCTCTCGGGGTGAACGCCCGTGTTGTCGAGCACGCTGTCGCCGCCTTGGATTCGCAAAAAGCCTGCGCACTGCTGGAACGCCTTGGGTCCGAGCTTGCCGACTTCCAGCAGCTGGCGGCGGTCGGTGAACGGCGTTTTCGCGCGGTAGGCGACTATGTTTTTCGCAATCGACGTGTTAAGTCCCGAAACGTAGGCGAGCAGGCTGTAGGAAGCGGTGTTGAGGTCGACGCCCACGCTGTTCACGCAGTCCTCGACTACGCCCTCAAGCACTTCGGTGAGCCGTTTTTGCGGCATGTCGTGCTGATACTGCCCTACGCCTATTGACTTGACGTCGATTTTGATGAGCTCCGCCAGAGGGTCCATGAGGCGGCGAGCAATCGACACCGCGCTTCTCACCGTCACGTCCTCGTTCGGGAACTCTTCGGTGCCCAGCTTGCTTGCCGAATAGACCGACGCGCCGGCTTCGTTCACCACCATGTACTGCACTTTTCTCGGGCAGTCCTTGATAAGGTCGGCAACGAAAATCTCCGACTCCTTGGAAGCCGTGCCGTTGCCTATCGAAATGACGTCGGCGTTGTATTTCTTTATCAGTCCCAGCATCACGCGCTTTGCCTCTTCGGTCTTGTTCTGCGGCGGCGTGGGGAAAATGACCGTGTGGTCGAGCATGTTTCCGCTCTGGTCGATGACGGCAATCTTGCAACCCGTGCGGTACGCCGGGTCGAGTCCGATGATTACCTTGCCCTTGAGCGGCGGCTGCATGAGAAGCGGTTTGAGGTTGACCTCGAACATCTTTATCGCCTGCTCGTTGGCTTTGTCGGTGAGCTCGTTTCGCACTTCGCGCTCGATTGACGGGAAAATCAGGCGGTCGTAGCTGTCCTCTATCGCCTCGCTCATTTCCTTGTCGAACGCGCTCGGCTTCATGAATTTAGCCTTGATTTTCTCCACCGCTCTGTCGTTGTCGCAAGCAACGGTGACTTTCAGGCACTCGTCCTTTTCGCCGCGGTTGAGCGCGAGTATGCGGTGCGACGGCAGCGTCTTGATTTTCTCGGAGAACTCCTTGTACATTTCGTACACGTTTAATTTCTCCTTATCCTCCTGCTTGTCGTTGAACGCGGAAGAAACCGTGCCCTCCTCCATGATAAACTCGCGCAGAGCCTTGCGGATTTCCGCGTCGTCGGAAACGCGCTCGGCGATTATGTCTTTCGCGCCGTTAATCGCGTCCTCGGCGGAAGCGACGCCCTTTTCCTCGTCGATATATTCCGAGGCAAGCGCGGCAAGGTCGCACTCTTTCATCTCCTGCGCGAAAATAATATCGGCAAGCGGCTCGAGTCCGCGCTCGACAGCCACCGACGCGCGCGTCTTTTTCTTCTGCTTATACGGGCGGTAAACGTCCTCCACCTCGGTGAGCGTGACCGCCTTGTCAAGAGCGGCGGCGAGCTCGTCCGTCCACTTGCCCTGCCCCTCGATGGCGGCGCGCACCTCGTCCTTACGCGCGGTAAGGTTTTTGAGATAGGTAAGTCTGTCCGAAAAATCGCGCAGCAGCTCGTCGGACTGACCGCCGTGCATTTCCTTGCGGTAACGCGCGATAAACGGTATGGTGTTGCCCTCCTCTATGAGGTCGACGATGTTCGCGGCGTAGGCAGGCTTGAGGTTAAATTCTTCGCTGAGTTTTGCTTTTATGTCCATTAGTTTTTCCTTTCGGGTTATTTGCGCGGCGTTGGGTTTACTTAAAATCCGCGACTGCTCTATTGTACTCCATTTTGCAAATAAAAGCAAACGTTTTTTTGCAATCGGGCATAATCCCGAGGCTATGGTAATAGATTGTTATACGGAGGTGCGCCGATGGAAAACGCAAAACCCGAAGTTAGTCATTCTCTTACGCTCGAAAACCGCTCGAAGTGTGCCATGACGGGCATTCGCGAGGTGCTGTCCTATTCGCCGCGCGAAGTCGCGCTCTCGTCCTCGAACGGGCGGCTGACGATTACGGGCGAGGGGCTTAAAATCGTCAGATTCAACGAGCTCGACGGCTCGCTCTCGCTGTCGGGCAAGGTGAACGCCGTCCGCTACGACGAGCAAAAGCCGCCTATTCTCAAGCGCATTTTCAAATGAGCGAAATAGGCGTATTCTGCCTGTGCATAGCCTCGGGGCTTGTCGCGCGGCTGGCGTTCTTGCCGGCGAGCGCGGTGGCAAAACGCGGCGGAGCTTTGGCGATTTTTCTCGCCGACTTCGCCTGCGCGGTAATCGGCGGCATACCGTTCTCGCTGGTGCTCGGGTACTTTAACTACGGCATTGCGGCGGCTTACACCGTGCTCGGCTTCGACGTGGGGCTTCTGCTGCCCTCGCTAGTAAAGCTAATCCCCTCGCGCCTGAGGAAAAAAATAAAATCCGAAAAACCCGAAAAAGTCGCGGAAAAACGTTTGTAAATTCCGCGGCTTTTAATGTACAATAGCTGTGTGGCACCCGAGAGCTTACCTGCCGCAAAAGGAGCATAAGATGAAGACAGGCGTAATTTCCGAAGATTTTCAGCGCGCGTTCGGCGACGAAGGACGCTTCGGCAATAAAAAGATTTTCGACGGCATCAAAGCAATCGGCTTTGACGGCGTGGACTACACGATAGGCTATACCGGGCATTGCCAAGACCCGATTTTCTCCGAGGCACGCGGAGTCTGGGTAAAGAAATTCGGCGATGTTGCGGCTGCTCTTCGCTCGAGCGGACTTACGGCGTTTCAGACCCACGCGACGTTCCCCACCGACCGCTTCGCCCCGGGCGAGTTCGACGAAAAGTGTCTCGACCTGTTCAGAAAGGAAATCGAGGTCACGGCTATGCTTGGCGCGCCCTATATCGTCATTCACCCCATCAATATTGCCGTAAACCGCCGCCGCAAGGACGAGGATTTTGCCGCGAACATGCGAGCTTTTGAAATGCTTGACCTCGTGCTGTCCGAATTCGGCGTAAAGCTCGGCGTGGAAAACATGTTTGTGTGGGACAGCGTGCGCCACCGCAACTGCCCGACGGGCTGCTCCGCTCCCGAGGATATGATAGCCTATATCGACGGCGCGCACTCGCCCAATTTCGTGGGCTGTCTGGACACCGGGCACATGTTCATTAACGCAATCGAGCCTGCGGAAGCGGTGAGAACGCTGGGCTCGCGGCTGAAACTGCTGCACGTCCACGACAACGACGGCAGCCACGATTTGCACGCCGCTCCCGGCACGGGCAAAATCGATTGGGCAGACTTTGCGAGGGCGCTCGGAGAAGTAGGCTACGACGGCGCGATGTGCCTTGAAACCTCCTTTAAGCCCGCGGGCAAAATCGCGCCGGAACTTATGTGGGATTACGCGCGCTACGCCTATGCTGTCGCGCGGAAAATCGCCGACATCGCCGAAGCCACACCGAAAAAAGCCTGACTCTTTCTTAACCGTCAAAATAACTTCAAAAATAAACATGCCGACGGGCGTTTCCGCATACAGGAAACGCCCGTCGGCTGTTTTATATGACTCTCTGTCAATCTTAAATGGATTTCGGATTTAACGCCGAAGTACTACTCTTCCTCGAAAAATTCCTTTCCGAGTCCGCATACCGGGCATAAGAAATCATCGGGAACGTCCTCCCATTTCGTGCCGGGTGCAATGCCGTTATCGGGATCGCCGAGCGCTTCGTCGTAAATATATCCGCACGGGCATACATATTTCATAGTTATTTTCTCCTTCGCTATTTATTCATCATTATTTGCGAAATCGCGTCGATTATTTTGTCGTGACAGCCGCCGCATCCGGTCGTGCAATGCGTTATTTTTTGTACGTCCTCAAACGCTTTTTCCACATCGTCGAACGTTTTTTTGCCGTAAAGCGCGCTCTCTACGTCGGCATACGTCACTTGCTTACAATTGCAGATAACGTAGTTTTCCATAAGTATTACTTGAAATATCTGTCGAGTAAGCCCTTGAAGCCTGCGCCGTGGCGCGCTTCGTCCTTCGCCATTTCGTGAACGGTGTCGTGGATGGCGTCGTAACCGAGCTGCTTTGCGCGTACCGCGAGGTCAAGCTTGCCCTTGCATGCGCCGCCCTCCGCCATATAGCGAAGCTCGAGATTCTTTTTCGTGGAATCGGTGACGACTTCGCCCAGAAGCTCGGCAAATTTAGCCGCGTGCTCTGCCTCCTCGAACGCGTAGCGCTTGTACGCCTCGGCAATCTCGGGATAGCCCTCGCGCTCGGCAACTCTCGCCATGGCAAGGTACATGCCCACCTCGGTGCACTCGCCCGTGAAGTTTTCCCTCAGTCCCTGCATGACCTCGGCGTCCTCCACTTTGCCGTCGCCGACGTGGTGCTCGCAAGCCCAGCTCGTCTTGCTCTCGTCGATTGCCTCGAATTTCTTGGCTCCGCACTGCGGACATACCATTACGTCGTCCTCTACAACGCATCCGCATACCAAACATCTTTTCATAACCTAATCCTCCGTAATTGGTTTTAATTTATCTACGAAACGCCGTTTTCTCGGCGCAATTCGTCGTTATTTCAGGCGCGATTCCTTCGCGCAGTCGGGGCACAGCCCGTAAAGTATCGATTTTTCTTCCTCTACCTCGTACCCCAGCTCCTCCACCGTTTTCGTGAGCGGCGAGCCGATAAACAAGTCGCTTATTCGTCCGCAGTGCCGGCACACGAAATGCGCGTGATCCGACACGTCCGCGTCGTAATGAATACTGCCCAGCGAGGTTTCCAAGGTCACGACCCTGCCCTCGTCTATCAGCGCGCGCAGGTTCCTGTAAACCGTCGCCACGCCTATGCCCGGGAGCTTGTCCTTGATCATCGCGAGTATCGCGTCCACGTCCGGGTGCGCCGTAGTCCCTTTCAGCGTTTCGTAAATCACTTCGCGCTGCAAGGAGCCTCGCCGCTTGCCGTTCACTTGTTCGTTGTTTGTGCTCATTTATTTTGCGCTCGATACCGTGTAAGAGTTTCGATAATGCGTCGTTAGGTGATAACGATTATCATTATCATCTATATAATACACTTCTTTTCTGTCTTTGTCAAGAGTTTTTTATAAAATTAAAAAAATTTTTTGTAAGACGCGGACGGGACACGGATTAGCCGCGGCAATAGAGTTCTCCGACGGCGCGAATTACCGTCAACGGCGAACACTAAATACTCGCGGCTTAAATACGCGAAAAGGTCGCGACGTTTAAGCCGCAACCTTTTTCATTCTGTTTTCTTGATGTTGTCTTGCTTTTTATTCGGCGACGTAGGTAACGGTAACCCTAGTCAGCTCGTTGTACCAAAAATCATCCTTTGCAATCGCTTCCCACTGCTCCCGTGTTCCGATAAAGTTTATCTTAAGCTCGATAACGTCGCGTTCGGCGACGGCGAATGCGACTCTACCGATGCCGTTTATCGTCCTGCCGGTGCTTAGCGTGATTCGGGTGGGTTCGATTGCCGCCGAGGGAATCATAATCTGCGTGATGTCGGCTCTTCTGCTAAACGCAGCGTCGTACACCCTGTACTTGCTTCCGTTAAAGCTCTCGGGCAACGTGACTTTTCCGCCCTCGCCCTCATAGGTAATCAGGAGGTTGATTGCTTTGCTGCCGTCCGTCACCGTCAGGAACACAAAGCCGTCGGCGGTTCTGGTGATTGCGGAGCTCGTACCTATCGAGAGAGCATGGTCGGCAATATTGCCGTATGCCGCGCTGTAGGAAGCGACGTCGAGCGAGCTGTGATTGACGATGTCGTAAAGCCTTACGCAATTCAGGAACGCGTAGTTGCCGATATACGTCACGGAACTTCCGAGCTCGACGGTGTACATATAGCCGCACTCGCGGAACGCGGACGCGCCGATATACGTCACGGAATCGGGAATGCTAATCGAAGTGAGCTTGCAATTATGGAAAGCATAGTCTGCGATTTGCTTCGTCGAGGAGCTTATCGTATACTTCTTAGCCGTCTTGTCGATTGCGCCGATAAGAATGATATACGGGTTTTCGGCGTTTCCGAGGTAGTAGCAGCCGTCTTTTTCGTTGTAGCCGTCGAACGCAGACCCGAAAGTCAAATTGCGTATATTCGCGATAATACCGTTTACCGTGACGGTTTTGAGCGTAGCGGTTAAGAACGCTTGCTCTCCTACCGCCGCGACGGAGGCAGGAATGTTTATCGACGTGATTGCGGAGTCTTTGAATGCGTACCCGCCGATTTCGAATAAGCCGTCGGGAAGGCTGACGGACGCCACGTCGCTATTCGCAAAGGCATACTCGCCGATGTACAGAAGCGTAGAGGGCAGCGTTATCCTCTTTATGCCCCTTTTGTTCTGAAAAGCATTGGCGCGAATGTGCGTTACGCCCTCGGGAACGGTCAGACTCTCGTGCGTTTCGCCGTTTTTATCGACGTAAGTCACGAGATAAACGCGAGCGGCCTCTTTGTCGTCGCCCGGCACGGTCAATGTCACGCAACCGTTCTCATGATAGACGAGCGAACTCGTCGCGCTTGCGTCGTTCTTGATGACGAGCACGTCGGCGAACATCGCATTGGTGTTGCTGACGGTCATTTTAGCCGAACGATTGATGACCTCGACGAGCTTCGGACAGTAGTCAAACGCGCCGTCGGCAAGGTTTTTCATGCCGGTGCCGAACGTAACCGTGAGGAGGTTAATGCAGCTGCCGAACGCGTTTCCTCCGATACTGGTAACAGTATCGGGAACAGTCAGCTCGGTAAGACTCGAGAAATTGAAAAACGCGTTGTTCTTTATGTTGTTCACGTCGTTGAGGTTGACGGTCTTAATCTTATAGTGCTCGCGGCACTTGTAGAACGCGTAGGCGTCCACGCCGTAGAGACCATCGGGAAGCGTGACGTCATAGGGGGTCTCGGCGTACTGCGGCAGATATTTTATCACCCATCTGCGGTTCATGCTGTCAGTGCGGATAAAATAGCAGCCCTCTTTTTTGATTTTGCTCTCGGTATCTTCGCTGTAGTAAACGTCCATTTCGTCGGGGATACTGTATCTGCGCAATCCGCCGAACGTGTAGCCCACTTTTGTCTCGATTGCCGTTTCAAGCTCCGGGGAGAGAATGCGCAGTTCTCTGATTGTGTAACAGCCGGAAAAAATATCGCTTTTCGTAAACGTTTTGCTGTCTTTGTCATAGCTCGCGATTTCGCCGCCGATATCGGTATTGCCGTAACCGATAGTAACCTTGACGAGGTTGCGGAGATTTTTAAACGCGGCGGTGGTATAATACTCCGGATGGGGCGGCTGCTCCGCGCCAAAATCAAAAAAACCTAAACGGAGGATAATCAATGTTTACGACAAGACCCCCTATGGGCTGGAATTCCTGGAACACCTTTGCCGAGAAAATCGACGAGAAACTTGTGCGCGAAATGGCGGACGTTATCGTCGAAAAGGGACTTGACAAGTTCGGCTACAACTACGTCGTCATCGATGACTGCTGGGCGGAGAAAACGCGCGATAGTAGCGGCAGGCTCGTACCCGACAAAAACAAGTTCCCCTCGGGCATGAAAGCTCTAGCCGATTACGTTCACTCCAAGGGCTTGAAGTTCGGCATGTACTCGTGCGCAGGCGTACTCACCTGCGGTCAGTACCCGGCGAGCTACGACTATGAGTTTATCGACGCAAAGACCTTTGCCGAGTGGGGCGTGGACTTTTTGAAGTATGATTTCTGCTACAAGCCCGAGTTCGTAGCCGGCAAATCCCTCTACCGCAGAATGGGTTTGGCGCTCGCCAACTGCGGCCGCGACATTCTTTTCAGCGCATGCAGCTGGGGCGCGGAGAAAACCCACGAGTGGATTCGCTCGACGGGAGCCGGCATGTGGCGTTCGACGGGCGATATTTTCGATAATTGGAATTCGGTCAAGAACATCATCATGCAGCAGGTCGACATCACTTGCGAGTATAAGAACGACGAGGGCTCTATGCCGTTCGGCGGCATCGGCTGCTTCAACGATATGGATATGCTGGTAGTCGGCATGCACGGAGTCGGGAATGTGGGCTTGGGCGGTTGCACCGACGAGGAGTACCGCACGCACTTCTCCGCGTGGGCTATATTCGGCTCGCCGCTGATGATAGGCTGCGATATACGCAAGCTGGACGACGAGGCGTACAAAATTCTCACGAACCGCGACGTGCTGGCAATCAATCAGGACGGGCGCGGAGCTCAGCCCTACGTTGCGAACAACGAGTGGATGAAAATCAATCACGGCAACACGCCGGTGGTGGCGCGCATGATGGAAAACGGCGACGTCGCCGTCGCGCTGTTCAATATGAACGACAACGACGCAGTGTGCAACTTCCGCGGCGACCAGATAGGACTTCCGCCCGTGACCAAAGTGCGGCTTATGGCTCGCGACGCGTGGTCGGGCGAGGAATTTGAAATCCATAACTACGCCTACGTCGCCTCTATCCCGGCTCACGGCTGCAAGCTGCTGCGCGTCAAGGTCATTCCGCAATGAGCCGCTGCATAAAGTGCGGCAAGGAATTGAGCCCGATTGACGTGGGGCTTTCCAAAAAACTGATTAACCGCGGCGCGACGGAATTTTTGTGCAAGGCTTGCCTTGCCGAAAAGTTTGCCGTCACCGAGGCGCTGCTCGACGAAAAGGTGCGCGCTTTCCGCGCCGCCGGCTGCGTGCTCTTCCCTCCCGAGGACAAGGAATAGGCTGCGGTAAAAACTCAAAATCGCCTGAAAAACGGCGAACGATAACAAATAGAAGCAACGATTAAGAAGCGAAAAACGGACTTGCGAAACAATCGCAAGCCCGTTTTTATTTTGTTTTCTTTTATCCTATCTTTTGCCGAGTTTTTTGAGGATGGCGGCGGCTTTAACGGGGTCGTTGCATGTGAATGCGCTCGTGCCGCGCTCGATTGCCGCGCGGAAGATTTCCTCGTGCTCTTCCTTGTAGTAGTGCCAGCGCTGCGCGCCGTGGGAAGCCACGCGGTCGAACGCTTCTTGCGGACACACCTCGCGATTGTTACTCCAATCGGCTTTGCCGTTTTCGTCGAACGTGACGTTGAACAGGCACACGCAATAGCAGCGGTCCCAGATGTTCTCGTTGAATTGGTCGCCGAGGAAGCGCACGGGATAGTAGCCGTGCAGGCGGATTTTCCCGGGGTACTTGGTGTAGATGTAGTTCAGTAAGTCGCCCGAAAAGCTGTTTATCATGCAGCGGTCGAGCATGCCGTAGTCCTCGAGCATAGCCATTACTTTGTCGGCGCACTCGTAGGCGTGAGCCCCGAGCTCCTTCGGGTAGTCCTTGAGCTCGACGTTGAGCTCGATTTCGGGGCGCAATTTCAGTAAGTCCAGAAGCTCGGACAGCTTGGGAATTTTTTCGCCCTTGAAGCGAGCGTCCTTCCACGAGCCCATGTCGGCTTTTTCAAGCTCGGCGTAGGTGTAGTCCACAATCGGACCCGTCATGTCGGACGTGCGGTCCATGAGGTGGTCGTGCATCAGCACCAGCACGCCGTCGCGCGTCATGTGGACGTCGGTTTCAATCATGTCGATATCGAGCTTCAGCGCTTCTCTGAACGCGAGCATGGTGTTTTCGGGATATACCGCCGAATAGCCCCTGTGCGCCGCAAGCATGATTTTTTTCTCCATAAAAATTACCTCCGTGTTTTGCGGCTGCGGCAACCTTTCTCATAGGCTCAGTTACTATCTCCGCGATTACCGTAATTATACAACTCTGTCCGCGATAAGTCAATCGATTACGCTGTCCGAAGCGGCTGCTCGCGCATATAATGATGACGAGTACCTACGGGAGAAAGCAAATGGATTTATTCGATTTTTTGAACGTTTATTGCGGCTTTTGCGGTTCCTGCCCCGAGCCCTGTCCGCGTCGGCAGCCTTATCCTTGTCCGCCGTCTTGTCCGCCGTCTTGTCCGCCGCCGAAGTTCTGCCCTCCGCCGAAGCCGCAAAAGCCGTGCTATGCCGAGCCGTACAGACCGCGACGATTTCTATACGCGGATTGTCCCGACTGTCCGCCGCCGAAGCCGTGCCCGAAAAAGCCCGACCCGTGTTGCGATTTTCCGTGCGACTGCTTTCCGTACCCCTGCCCGTGCGACGAGCCGCAGGCGTTTCCGCCCGTGTTTCCGCCCGCGCTTCCGCGCTGCGTGCCGGACGGCTGCGACTGCCCGTTCGCGCGCCCCGAGGGCTGCCGCGAGTTTTGTTTCAGATTCAGGGTCGTCAGACGGTAAAATCTCCGTTGACTTAATCCGATTATTCGTCGCGAACAGTCATTACTCAACTTTACGGCAACGAAAAAAGCGCCTGTAGCTTTTACAAGCGCTTTCGTTTGTCGTTTATTTGTTACTCAAGCATTGACGTCGGCAGGATATTCCGCGTTGCTCTTCTCGGCTTTGACGAGCATCAAATAGCTGTCCGCATCACCCTCGCAGCCGTCGCCGATATTGACTTTGACCGAAACGAACAGCATATCAAACCTCTCGTCAAAGAAGTGATAGTTTTTGAAAGTGATTTCGAGGTTGTAGACGCTCTTGCCGCTTTTCTTTTTGTTCACTAACTTTATGCTGTAATTCTCGGCGTCGGTAGCGTCCTTCAGCTTGCTCATGTCGGTAACGTCGGCAACGTCGCTGATGTCGGCATCTCTTGTGGTATAGTACTTGACGTCCTCTTTCGTTACGGAAGTCACGACGTTGTTCGCGCCTTTTGTTCCGAACGCCGGAACGCTGAGCAACATCTTCATCTCGTTATTGTTGTAAGTCCAATACGCCGCTTCAATCTTCGGAGCCTCTGCATGATAATTCAGCGACCTCTCCACATATTCATTCTCAATCGTGTTCTCGAACGCGCTTGCGTAAATCCTGATCGCGTGGGACGACGACTCGCCGTTGTCCTTTTCGGGCGAAACCGAACCTGCAATCTTGACGTTGATGTGCGTGTCGTCGACGCGTTCGACGGCAACGACTCTCTTGTTTCCAAACACGCCACCGGAGAACTTAATCGCGTCGGCAGGGATTTCCGCCTTGAATTTGACTACGCCGGGGTCTTTTCCCTTATATTCTATCGGCTTGAAGTCGGAAGACCACTGAGAAATGTGCATAGCCAGCGTTTCCTCGCCGTGATACATGATGCCGTTGCCCTCTTCGTTCTCGTATGTGTAGAAAACGAAAACCTCGTCGGCAAGTTTCTCGCCGCAGCCCGTGAGAGCGAACGCCGAAAACGCCAGGCACACCGCCAAAAGCGCGGCAAGAACGATTTTGCTCTTTTTCATAAATTATTATCTCTTTTTTTTATTACCTCGGTTATTTTACTCCCGTCGCAGGCGCGATGTCAAGCAATTTTACAAACTCGGCAATTAAAATTTTGTAAATTCCGATTACAAAAAAATGCCGCCGACCACTGTGTGACCGACGGTATTCGTTCGTTATTTTTCGGACTCGCGAAAAGGAAAAAACCTGCCCGTTAAGCCCGCCTCCGCAGCGATTACTCGCCCTTGTAGGGGAGCAAAGCTATAGCGCGAGCGCGCTTGATTGCGGTGGAGAGCTGACGCTGATGCTCGGCGCACACGCCCGAAGCGCGACGGGGAACAATCTTGCCCTTTTCGGTGGTGAATCTCTTAAGACGGGTTACGTCCTTGTAGTCGATTTCCTCGACTTTCTCTACGCAAAACGCGCACACCTTTTTCTTGGGCGCTCTTCTGAACTTCTTGGACTTGTCGTCCGTGTCGTTAGCCTTGTTTACGTTTTTCTTATCCATGATAATTAACCTCTTGAAATTTGATTAGAACGGCAAATCGTCGGTGTCGACGGGCTCGAGCTCGCTGACCTTTTTGGTCTTTTCGGGAGCGGACTGACGGGGCGTATAGCCTCCGCTTCTCTCCGCGCCGTCGCCGCTGTTTGCGCCGGAATTGATAAACTCGACGTCCTCGGCTACGATTTCGGTCGCGTAACGCTTGTTACCGTCCTTGTCGTCGTAGGTGCGCGTCTGGAGCTGACCGACAACGCAGACCTTCCTGCCCTTGCTAAGGTACTTGCCGCAGTTCTCGGCAAGACCGCGCCAGGTGACGATGTTGATAAAGTCAGCCTCGCGTTCGCCGTTCGAGTTTGAATAATTACGGTTGACCGCAATCGAGAAACGACACAGCGAAATGCCGCTGCCGGTCGTCTGGAGTTCGGGGTCGCGCGTAAGATTACCGATAAAAATACATTTGTTCATAACGGTTTACCCTTTGTTACTTCTTTACGACGATGAAACGCATTACTTCGTCGGTGATGCGCATCTGACGCTCGAGCTCTTGCGGAAGAGCCGCGTCAGCCGTAAAGTTCATCAGAACGTAATAGCCTTCGGACTTGAAGTTAATCTCGTAGGCAAGCTTCTTAACGCCCCATTTGTCCACTCCCTCGACGGAGCCGCCGGCGGTTTCAACCACGCCTTTGAACTTCTCGATGAGCGCGTCCTTTGCCGCGTCGTCGAGCTTTGCGTCGAGAATGTAGAGAACCTCGTACTTGTTCATAATATACCTCCTTATGGTCTATGTGTCCCTTGTTTCCCAAGAGAAAGGATTACCCTATTTCGCAGGGCAAGTGGTATTATAACATCTTTTTTCGCCTTTTGCAACCAAATAACGCCGCTTTTCGCGAAATTTATGGCGATATTCGTTTTATGCAAAGCGGACGGCGCGGCGGCCTACCGTCATAGAGCCCGTTTCCCTTGACCCTGCGGCATAACAAAACGCCCCGTAAATCCGAGGCGTTTTTCATTGACATATTGCTTTTATTTTTCGATAAGCCTAATATCGCGACAGCCGAATTTGTTTTACAGCTTGTCTATCTCCACCACTACGCCGGCGTACTTGTCTGTGTCGTCGCCCATTTCGGCGAGAGAAGCACCCACCGACTCGAAGGGGATTTTTTTCGTAATCAGCGGCTGCACGTTGACCGCGCGCGAAGCCAGCATGTTGACTGCGGAAAGATAGTTGTCGTCGGCTCCGGACACGGGCGCGAGCGTGACGTTCTTTTCAAAAATGGGCAATAGGTTTATCGTCATGTCGCGGCCGAGATGCTCCATGCCCACAATCGCCGCGCGGCCGAAGCGCGCCAGGCAGTCGAACGAGCGTTGAAGCGGCATGCCCGACAACAGACAATATGCGGCGGTTTCCGCCATTTTGCCGCAGGTGATGCTGAAAATCTTTTTCACGGGGTCGGTGTCGACAATGTTAATCGTGTAGTAGATGCCCAATTTCTCGGCGAGCTCCAATCTGTCGCCGCGCATGTCGACGACGATAGGCACTGCCTGATAATACAGAGCGACCTGCGCAAGCGCAAGTCCCACGTCGGTTGCGCCCACGATGACGATGTGCTCGCCCTTTTCCAGCTTCAACTTGTCGAGCGTGGCGACAGCCAGAGCGACGGTTTCTATAAACACGCCCTCCTCGGCGGATATTTTGCCGGGAAGAAGTATCGCGTCCGACTGCGGCACCGTGATGAAGTCGCGCAGCACGCCGTCCTCGGTCTTGCCGTAGGTATAGCTGTGCTCGCACTCGCCCTTTTTGCCGCTGCGGCAGTGCGCACACTCGCCGCAATAGGACACGGGGCGAACGTACACCGTGTCGCCGCGCTTTATTCCCGTCACGTCGCCGCCCGTTTCCGTGACGAGCCCCACGCCGTTTCTGCCGAGAACGAGCGCGTTCGGAGCGGCGGAATTGTAAACGTCGCACTCCGTAGGCGTAAGCGAAGCCGCCAGCATTTTCAGTTTTACGCAACCGGCTTCGACGGACTGCGAGCCCATGTCTATAAGCTCTGCCTTTCTCTGACCGGTAACCCTCCAAGCTTTCATCGGTTTCCTTCTTTTCGGCACGAACCGCGCCGCGAGGCGTTTAATTTCAGGCGATACGCGTTTTCCGTTTCGGGAAGCTATATCTCGCCTTCAGCCTCGTCGATTAGTATAGCATATAAGTCGCAAAAAAACAACTACATAACGCGCTTTTTTGTTTAATCGCAGGAAAAATCACGATTTCGGCGGCGGAAACGCGCGAATATACCGTCCCGAAACGAAAAAACCGCAAGCCGATAGCGACGGTAAAGCTTGCGGTTTCGATTGATTTTTTGATGTGCTAAGGGCGAAAAGTCAGTTAAGATACGCCGCGATTTGCGGTTCGGCAAGCTCGTCGGTCAGCACGAGAATGTCCTTAAACTCCATCTCGAAGGTTTTCGCCGAGGTGAAGCCTATGCCGTAGGCGCACCTGCCTTTCACCGCGAACGTGTGGCCTGCCGCCGCGCTGTCGTAAATCTTGACGTACTCGCCGTCGGCGTTTTCGTAGAACAGATACACGTTGTCGTTGTCGCGGATAAACATATACGAATACGTCCTGCCAATCGCGTTCCAGGTGTAGTTGTCGTAATTCGTGCCCTGCACCCGACTGCTTATGACGTTGCCTGTCTCGCCCCAGCCTTTGCCCTCGTTCAGCAGCACGCGGTAGCCGGTGCTCCAGAATCCAGCGAACGAAGTGACTTTGCCGTCGGCGAACTGTATGCCGATTGCCGGGTCGTACTCTATGCTCGAAGCCTTAAGCTCCTCCACGCTCGCGAACGCACTTATGTCGGACTTGTTGGTGACCTTGAATTTTATGATCGCCTTTTCGCCTACGCCGTCGGTGAAAAAGCCGTTCTTATACTTTTTCGCGACGTAAACGCCGTCGTCCTTGCCGCTCAAATCCCACGCCGTGCGCTCGACGTCATAGCTCGCGCCGTTCAGCGTGGCGCCGCCGCCGAGGGCGTAGCGCGTGGCGTAGGGCGCGGAGGTAAACTCGCCGTTCTCTATTCTGTAGCGCGATTTCTGGCATCCGAGCGCGCTAATCGTGACCTGATAGCTTTCTGTTTTCGACAGCACCGCCGAATATTCGCCGTCGATTCCCGTGCGCACGAGGTAAGTCGCGCCCGTGCTTTCGCCCACGATTTTCATCGTTGCGCTCGCCGCATAGCCGCCGCTCGGAGCGTAGCTAAGCTTACCCGAAACGGTAACGGGGTCGGCGATTGCCGTAAACTCGATTTCTACTAAGGTATTCGCGGACGCAACCGGAACGGTGATTCCGGAAGCGGCTTTCACGGCTTTGCCGTTCACTCTCGCCGCGCCCACCGTATAGCCGGAAGCCGGGTATGCCGTGAGCTTCAATTCGCCGCCGTTCGCCGTCAAATCGTCGGAGTAAACGTCGCCGTTGCCTTTAATCGCGATAATCGGCAGTGCGCCGCTCGCGGCTGCCGGGGCGGCTTTCAGCGCGGCGTTTCCGTCCGAGTAGGAGACGTACTTCGCGTTGGTTGCCGTGACCGCGCTGTAGTTTGACCACAGCCCTACCGAGCAAGCTCCGCCGAAGCGCGGGTCGCGCACGGCGGCTACGACCGACGAAGCCGAATACACGGCGAGCGTAGAGCCGCTCTTTACCAGCGTGTACGTTCCGCTCCCCGACGGCAGCGGCAGATATTTCTTCTCCGTTCCGTTCGAGAGGACAAAGCCCGATTTATTTGCGCCGCCGGAGGCGTTTATCGTCATCGACAGCGTAAGGTTATCGGCGCAAGCCGCGCGGTACCACACCTCGCTCTCGTCGTCGGATTTCATTGTCACCGTCGAGCCCGAATAGGTAACGTTCCCCGTCGCCGCCTCGCCGTAGCGGCCTTCGCCGAAAACCGCCGCGGCTCCCACCGCGCGATAACCGTCGACGTTATACGAGCCGTAGGACGAGGGCGAAGCGAGATTTACCGTAGTCGGCTTTATCAGCGTGCCCTTCACCCTGCCGATATATGTCTGATAGATATTCTGAGCTGTGTCCTGAGCCTCGCTCGTCAGTTGCAGGCGATAGTACGCCGCAAAGACGTTGACGTTCGCCGGCACGGTCTTGTAGCCCAGCGTTTCCCACGAGGCAAACGCTTCGGCGGTCATCACGCCCTTGGCTTCGAGCCGCGCCGAAGCCGTAACGGGCGCGCCGAACAGGCTGTGATTCTGAAGGTCGACGTATACCGTTCTTGTCGAGCCGCCGTAAGCCCCGAAGTGGATTTCAAAGTGCGAATTGACCTGGAAGAAGTTCTTTTCGTTCCACATTACGTCCGGGTCGTAAGCGCGCGCCGCGACGTACAGTCCGTCCGAGGCGATGACGGCGGTGGTTTCCACTTTTACGCCCGAAACGTTGTAGGTGTAGAATTTCTTGCCGACGTACTCGGGCTCGTCGAACTTGCCGTCGATTGCGAACGCTCCGCTCGGGCGCGAGCCGCACGCCACGTCGTACAGCGGCAAATCCGCCGCCTTACCGGCATCCGTCTTGCCGAGCACGACTATCTCTCCCACCGCGATTGTATCGTCGCTTTGGTCGAGCTTTGCGGAGGTTTTGAGCGTAATTTCTATCTTTTTGACCTTCGTCGTGGCGAAATCGGCGATAATCGCTCCGCCCGGGCGCATATAGCTCTTAGCGGCGTTGTAGTTCTGCTCGTCGGTTTCCGCTTCCATGGAAACGGTTTTGCCACTCGCGAGCGTAAGTCTTATAGTAGCCTTTTTCACCGCTTTCGAGAAGGTATAGCTGTTGTAAACCATTACCGCGCGGATTTCATTTAACGACGGGAATTCGAGCGTTATCGTCGTGTCGCCGCCTGCCGTAAACTCCCGCGACTTCTCGAACGGCTGGTACGGGAACGCGCCGTCGGTAAGGTATTCCGCGCCGCTTACCGTGCCGCTCGCGGTGATAGTCGCCTCGGCGGCAACGTTTGAAAATCCGCTTGCGACGGCAGGCAGCGGCTGGAGCGAGAACGTGCCGCCCGTGCCGGCGAGCACGTCGCAGTTATAGTAGTCGCTGCGCGTAAAGCGCACTCTGTCGACGGCAATCGCTCTGCCTGCGAACGCGCCGTTGACGTAGTTGTCGACGGGGTTATAGAACGCGTGATAGACGGCAAAGAGCTCGCCTCCGGCTTTTACGAAGCTGTGGTGCCCGGTGCCCGACATGAAGTCGTACATCGGCTGCTCGGTGCCTATGCCTATGACGGGGTTGGCGTAATCTCTCGACAGTTTTCTGAACGGTCCCAAGGGAGTGTCGCCCACCGTCTGCATTACGGAATAGCGGCGGTCGCCGTAGCCGAACGGCGAATACGTCAGGTAGTACTTGCCGTCGTGCTCGATTGCGAACGCGCCCTCGCAGATACCGCCGTCGTTGGCATCGGAAGCGCTCGTCCCCGTCCAATTATTGTAGTTAATGTCGCCTTTCGTTCCCGTAAATTGATGTACTTGTTTGTTTTTTGCCTGTTCCGACGGCATCAGAAGCAGCGTGAGCGTGGAAAAATCGGGAGTAATCATGTCCTTCATTTTCATGCCCCAAATGCGGTTGCCGTCGGTTATCGAACTGACGTGCTGCGAAAAATACAGGTACATGTCGCCGCTCGAGGTAATGAACGGGCTGACGTCGATTGCCGGCCAGATGCCGTAACCCGTGGCTGAATCGATATATTTACTCGTCATCGCGGCGAGCTGACTCTTGAAATGCTTGCCGAAGTTTATAGGCGGCGTGCTCTCGTTTATCGTTTCGCCGTTGAGGTTGGTGGTTTTGCCGCTGCCGTAGTATTTTTCGGCGGTCACCATGGAGTACGGTCCCATCGGGCTGTCGGAAATGCCGATGCCGATGTAAAGTCTGTCCCACTTGTTTGCGTCGGTGTTCGTGTCCGCGCCGACGTACTCCGTTCCCGAATTGCCCTGTTTCGAGCCTGCGGAGAAGAATATGAAGTACTTGCCCGTTTTGGGGTCGCGGATAAGCTCGGGCGCCCAATAGTTGTTCATGGACCATGCCGACGAGGTTATCGCCAGCGCGTTGCCGTCGCTTGCCTTGCCCGCTCTTTCCCAGCGCGAAAGGTCGCGGCTGCGGTAAAGCGGAAACGCCGAGTTTCCTCCGCCGCCCGTCACCGCCATGTAGAACCAGCCGCCGTAAACGGCGTCCTCTTCCTCCGAAACGTAGATTACGCCCGGGTCGGCGCCGTCGATTTCGAGGTCGTTGCGATAAAACAGCGTGGTGTCGTAGGTTATTCCGCCCGAGGGCTGCGTGCCGTCGGACACCGTGACCACGGGGAACTCGTCGCTCTCGCCGCTCTTCGGCACAAAGTGCACGGCAATCACGTTGGTGTCGTCGCTCGCTACTTCAAAGCGGTAAGCAGCGGTCGTTTCGGTCGTCGATATAGGCGTAAGCGCGTTGCCGCATGCCGTTACTTCGTCGATTTCATAGCCGTAGTCGGGCGTGACGACGAGCGTGAGCACGTCGCCCAGCCTTGCCCTGCCGTTATCCGCGCCGCCCAGCGCGACTCCGCCCGAGCCCGTGCGCGTTACCTTGACGGACTTGACGACCAGGCTGTCCGCCTCCGCCGCGTCCTCGCACGCGGAAACTTCGGTAAGCCGCGCCGCGCCATCCGAATAGAAGCCGTACTCGCACGCGCCCGTAAAGTCGCCTGCCGTAAACGCCGCGCTGTCATAGCCGCTGCCGCGGTAAGCGTAGACGTACACCGTCGAGCCGTACTTGACCACGCGTATTCTGCCTGTGCCGCCGAGCTTTACCTTGTCGGTAGTAAAGACGACTTTGCCGTCGAGCGCAGCCGTTACTTCGCCGCTCGTAAACGCGATTTTCAGCGTTTTGCCGCCCGATTTCATTATCACGCCGGCTTCGCCCGATTGAATGACCGCCTCACACACGGCTTTTTCCGATTTATGCCTCGAAAAAGCCGTCGCCGCGCCGTTGCTTTCCAGCGTAGCGCCGCCGTCGTAACCCTCGGTAAAGCCGTCGGTCGCAAACGACAGGGCGACTGCGGTAAGGTCGAGCGTAACGTCGTCGTAGCTGAGCAAAAACGCCCTTTCACTCATGCGGAGCGCGAGCGCGTCGATAGTTATCTTATAGGAACCCGACGGAAGCGTGGTCGAAAAACCGCCGTTTTCGTCGGTGGTCAGGCGCGCCTTTTCCGCGCCGTCGGCAGAGGATATTATCAGCGTTACGCCCGAGGGCTTGCCGCCGCCGACTACGCTCAGCGTGCCGGCTACTCCCACCGCTTCCTTTTTCTCGCGGTACTCGGCGGAAACCGTGGTGTCGTCGTTGATCGTCACCGGCACTCTGCCGTCGGCAGGCAGCTCGCCCGTGTACGGCTCGTCGTTCACCGTCACCGAGAACAGCACATAACCGTCGTCCGGGACGCACAAAACATAAGCCACCGAGCCGTGCGGCGCGGTTTCGGGCGCGGTAGTCGTGCCGTGCGCGGTCGCGATAACCGTAATCGTATGGTCGACGGGCACGAACTCGCACACCGCTTCTATGTCCTCGTGGATATCGGAAACGGTAACCGAACCCGTTTTAGCCGCGGCGGTGTAATCTATGCCGTTCACCGTAAAACGTCCCACCGTATAGAACTCGTCGGCGTCGGCGGTTATGTTGAAAGTAACCTCGCCGAACGGCTCGACTTCGGCTGCGGAGGCGGTCACGGTGCCGCCCTCGCCGTAACTTGCGGTAACGGAATACGCCTCTACCGCCTCGAATCCTGCGGTAACGAGCATATCGAATTCAGGCACGAGCGTGAACGTGCCGTCTTTACTCACCTGCGACAAATCCAGAAACTTCGGATCGCTGCCGTCGCTTTTGGCGATTCTCACAAAATCGAGCTTGTAATCGCGATAAGTCGCGACGGTAAACGTCACCTTTTCGCCGCTCTTTACCGACTCCGGCGAAGCGGTGAGCGTGCCACCGCCGCCCTCGACTGCGGTTTTGACGGAATAATACGTTTCGGGCTCGGGAGTTTCGGCTTTTTCGGTAAACATAGCCGAAATCGTGACGTCGGCTGTCACGTTCTTTATCTCGAACGCGCCGCTCGTCAGCTTTTCCTTTTTGAGGACGTGCTTGCCCATGGCGTCGGTATACTCCGCTCCGCCGGGCTCATAGCCTTCGTCCGGTACTAGCGTGACGGTTATATTGCCGCCCTTTTCCACTATAAAATCGGCGCTCGCCTCGTCAAGCACGATTTTGCCGTGCTCGGCAGGATTGATTTTTATCTCGAACGAGGTGCGCGCGGGCGTGGGTTCCGGCTGCGGCTTCGACGAGCCTGCGCACGCGGCAAGCGCGCACGTCAACGCAATCGCGATTATTACCGAAAACAACTTCTTCATCTACTTCTGCTCCCTTAATAAGGAATTATTCGGGCTGTAACGTGGAAGAGCTGCGCGCGGCGGCGCGGCTTCTATCCTATGTATAGTATAACAATACGCACGATTTGTCAACCCGTGGGAGCGGCGGCACGGCGTTTTTTTCGCAATTTTTTCCTATTCCGCCGTAGGTCGGCGGCAAAACGCGAAGCATTTTTCGTCAAAAAACCGCGACGGGCAAAAGGCTCCCTGTCGCGGCTGTTTCTTTATTTGTTTTTGTGTTTCGGGCGGCTCGGCTTAAATCTCGACAATCATTCCGTCGTAAGCCGCGATAAAGCCGTTTTCTTTCGCCACGCGCGTTATGTCGTCGTAGCCGACGGACACGCCGTTATGCGAAAAGTGCGTGACTATATCGACGGTTTCGGGCTTGTAAAGCCCCATTCCGCGCAGTTTGTCGCGAAGAATGATATTGCGTTTCAGCCCCATGTGCGAAGCGTTTTCGCCCCATTGCTCCATAGGATCCATATCGCCGTGAGTACAGTCGTAACTCACGAGGTCGAATTTTTTACCGCACTTACTCAGCCAATCCAGCGCCTCGGGCTTCGGGTAACCCGTATCGTTAAGGTAGAAAATCGTCTTGCCGTTCTTTTCGATAATGTACACATACGGGCGGCGAGTACCGTGAGTGGCAGGCAGCGGCGTGACGGAATAGCCGTCTATTTCGGCGGTCTTGTAGGGCTCGATTACGTTCAGCCCCACGCGCTTTTGCTCCAGAAGGTACGCGCCCTGACCAGCCATGTAGTGGTAGTACTGCTCCACCATGTCCGTCGAGCCGTAAAATTCCAGCGTTTCGTGCTTCATGCCGTAGGAAAAGCCCACCTGGCGGTTGTGAAGCTCCGACGGCGTGAAATGGTCCTCGTGCGTGTGCGTAATCAGAACGTACCCGAGCTCGGCGAGGTTATAGCCCCATTTCAGCGAGCTGTGATAGGTGTCGGGTCCGAAGTCCACAAGCAGCTCGTCGTCGATGAGCGCCTGCGCACGCGCTCGCATAAACCTGCCGCCTTTCTCGCGCGCCTCGCGGCACACCTCGCAGTCGCAGAACACCGACGGAATACCCTCCGCAGCTGCCGTTCCCCAATACTGAATTTTCATGCTTACCTCCTTAATAACAACCTTATTCTTTACCGCTTCTCGCGGAAGTTCTATCGTAACGATTTTTGCGTGAATTTGCGCAATTTTTGCGAAAAACCCACATATAAAAAAGAGCGAAAACGCTAGAAAAAAGCAGATTTTTCGATGATTTTTTATGAAACCGAGCGACGGCGTACCGGGCTTGTACGTCTAGCGAGGTTCCGTAAAAAAGGGCGGAAAAGATGCTTTTTTTAACGCTAGTACCTGACAGACTGCAAATATAATCCGCACGCCGGCAAAACGTCCTTCGCAACGCGGTTATCGGCGGCGGCGAGCAGTTTTTTTACGCCGTCGCAATCGACTTGCCCGTAGCCTGCGCGGACGAGAACGGCGGCGAGGCGGCGCACCATGTTGTACAGAAAGCCGTCGGCGGTGACGGAAATTTTGACAAGTCCGCCGCTCCGTCGGACGTACACGCTCTTTATGGTTCGCGTGAACGTCGTAGTGTCCGCTCCCGACGAGCAGAACGAGGTGAAGTCGTGCGTGCCCTCGAATGCTTTTGCCACCTGTTTCATCTTCGCGATGTCCAACCGATTGTCCGCTCTCGCGGCGCGGTTAAGGTAGCAAGCGCGCTCGAAACGGCTCTCGTAAAGACAATACGTATAGGTTTTTTCGTGCACGGAGAACCTTGCGTGAAAGTCCGCGGTAACTTCCTCCGCTTTCAGAATTCTTATGTCGGGCGGCAGGAAATGATTGACTCCCGTCATGTAGTTTTTGACGGGGATAGCGGTGTTTACGTCGAAGTGCGCGACCTGACCGAGGGCATGAACGCCTGCGTCCGTTCTGCCGCTCGCAGTGACGGAAACACGCTCGCCCGACAGCGAAAATATAGCGTCCTCGACGCGCTGCTGCACGGTGTCGCGCCCCGGCTGCCGCTGCCAGCCGTCGTAGGCGGTGCCTATATAGTCGAAAGTGATTTTTATTCTTCGCATAGCCGCCTCACATTATCCAGGGGATTGAGCTCAGGTCAATCACCCACGGGAAGAAGTTGTAGCGCAGCCACAGCACGGCGAAGAAGAACACGGCGAGAAACAGCACGGCGATAAGGTCGCGGATATGAAACTTCAGTTTTTTCATTCTCGTCCTGCCCTTTGCGCCGCGATAGCACCGCGAATCCATGGCGTCGGCGAGCTCGTCGGCGCGGCGGAACGACGACACGAACAGCGGAATCAGCACGGGTATCATCGCTTTTGCGCGCTTGAACACGTTGCCGCTGTCGAAGTCGGCGCAGCGCGCCTTTTGCGCGGACTGAATCTTGTCCGTTTCCTCCACGAGCGTGGGAATCAATCTCAGCGCGATGCTCATTATCATCGCGAGTTCGTGCACAGGGAATTTAATGTAGGTAAGGGGTTTGAGCAGGCTTTCGAGTCCGTCGGTGAGCGCGACGGGCGTGGTCGTGAACGTCAAAAGCGTGGGACCCACGACGAGGAACATCAGCCTCAGCGCCATAAGCCCCGCGTTGATAAGTCCTGCGCGGTAGACCTTGATTATGCCCCACCGCCATATTAAGTCCTCTTCCTTGCCGGCGTAAAACAGCAGCGACATTATCACCGTGAACAGCACGAGGAACATAATCGTTTTCAGGCTTTTCAGTACCTTGCCGACGGGCACGCGCGATAAAAGTATCGCCGCCGCCAAAAACACGAGCACTATTCCGAAGCCGATAAACGTCTTTACGAAGAAAATCATCGTGATATAGGCAATCATCAGCACGATTTTGGTTCTCGGGTCGAGGCGGTGCAGCACGGAATCGACGGGATAGTATTGTCCGAGCGCAATCTCACGCATTGTCGTGCCTCCTCTTCCACTCGGCGACAATCGCCTCTACGAGCTCGTCCTCGTCGATTATCGACGCGTCCACGGTAAAGCCTCGGGCGTTAAGCGTTTCCGCAATAGCCGCAACCGACGGCGGCTCGATGTGCAGCGAGCGCAAAAGTTCCGTTTGCGCAAACAGCTCGCGCGGCGCGAACACGCCGTAAAGCTTGCCGTCGCTCATCACTGCCACGCGGTTACAGTACTTCGCCACTTCGTCCATATTGTGCGAAATCATGATTATTATCGGGCAGTTCGCGTGCAGCCGCTTGCACAAGTCCATAATCTCGGTCTTGCCTCTCGGGTCGAGCCCTGCCGTGGGCTCGTCCAGCACCAGCACCTCCGGGCGCATGGCGATTACGCCGGCGAGCGCGACTCTGCGCATCTGACCGCCGCTGAGCTCGAACGGCGAACGGTCCTTTACCGTTTCGTAGTTAAGCCCCACAAGTTCTATCGCTTCCCTCACTCGTTCCGCGATTTCCTCCGCGCCAAGCCCAAGGTTTTTGGGACCGAACGCCACGTCCTTATACACCGTTTCGTCGAAAAGCTGGTACTCGGGGTACTGAAAAACCATGCCGACGCGGCTGCGCAGCTTCTTGAAGTCTATTTTTTTTGGTCTTAAATCAATCTCGTCCACGAAAATCGCGCCCGTCTGTATTCTCGTCAGCGCGTTCAGGTGCGTGACGAGCGTCGATTTTCCGCTGCCGGTGTGCCCGATTATACCCAGAAAATCGCCCTTTTCGACGGCGAGGTTTATGTCCTCCAGCGCCCGAGAGGCAAACGCGGTTTTGGGGTTGTAGACGTAGCTGAGGTGTTCGATTTTTATCGGCATAAATTTTCAGCAAGCTCCTCTGCGGTAGTCACGCCGCCGTCAATCGGCACGCCTCTTTTTTGAAGCGCGTGGGCAATCCTCGTCGCCGTCGGCACGGTGAGCCCCAGCGCCTTTAATTCGTCCTCGCGCTCGAATATCTCCCTGCCGCCCTGCATCGCAATTTTTCCATTGTCCATAACCACGATTCTGTCGGCAAGCATTGCCTCTTCCATAAAATGCGTTATCATCACGACGGACATCTTCTCGTCGCGGTTGAGTCGTTTTACGACTTCCGTGACCTCGGCTCGCCCGTCGGGGTCGAGCATCGAAGTGGACTCGTCAAGCACCATTACTCGCGGCTTTATCGCCAGCACGCCGGCAATCGCCAGCCGCTGCTTCTGACCGCCGCTGAGCCGAAACGGCGTGCCGCCGCGGTGCTCGTACATTCCCACGCTTTTAAGCGCCCAATCAACGCGCTCGCGGATTTCCTCGGACGGCAGCCCCAGGTTTTCCGGTCCGAACGCCACGTCGTCCTCGATAATCGTCGCTACCATCTGGTTGTCGGGGTTCTGAAAAACCACGCCCACCGTTTTTCTTATGTCGAAAAGATTTTTATCCTCGAGAGTGCTCAGCCCGTTCACCTTCACGCTGCCCTTGTCCGGCTCGATAAGCCCGTTCATAAGTCTTGCGAGCGTGGACTTGCCGCTGCCGTTATGCCCGACGACCGCGACAAACTCGCCCTCCGAAACGGAGAGCGTAACGCCGTCGACGGCGCGGACGGGACTATTCGTATCTTTGCCGTAGGTATAGTAAACGTCGTTCAACTCGATGATGCTCATATACTTATTATAGCGACAAGCCGCGATTTAGGCAAGTCAATTTAAGCGGTTTTTTCACTCCGATTGCTATTGCCGCCGATTTCCGCCGCTCTCGCCCCGAGGGTTCGGCTTTAATGCGCCGAAAGCCCGTTCGCCGCGCCCGAAAAAGACGTTAACCCACGAAAAAGGCACAATATTTTTAAAGATTATAGCGCGCGTGCGCGTAAAACGTTTGTCATTTGCTTTTTTTTATGGTAAAATGTGATAAAAGTATCACTATATGCTTGTATCCAAACGACTTAAAAGCAATCGGAACTCGATTTATTTTGCAATTACTGTGAGGTATTATGCACAAGATTATAGCAATAGCAAACCAGAAAGGCGGCGTCGGAAAAACCACGACCTGCGTAAACCTTGCGAGCTATCTCGCGCTGATGGGTAAACGCGTGCTCGCCGTGGACATCGACCCCCAGGGAAACTGTAGCAGCGGCTTCGGAATAGATAAAACCAAGGTCAAGTACTCGACCTACAGCGTGCTCTCGGGCGAAGTCGACGCAAAGGCGGCGATTATCCCCACCCTCGTCAAGAACCTCGACATCATGCCGTCGAACATCGACCTTGCCGGCGCGGAAGTAGAACTCGTGGGCGTCGAGGACCGCGAAAAGGTACTGAAGAAAGTGCTCTCGCCGCTTCGCAACAGCTACGATTACATACTCATCGACTGTCCCCCGTCGCTGGCGCTTCTGACCGTCAACGCGCTTACCGCCGCAAACTCGATACTTATCCCCATACAGGGCGAGTATTACGCGCTCGAGGGGCTGAGCCAGCTGATGAACACCATAAGGCTGGCGAAAAAGATTCTCAATCCGCAGCTCGAGGTCGAGGGCGTGGTGCTGACCATGTACGACAGCCGCTCGCGCCTCGTGCAGAACGTCACCGAGGAAATCTACAAGTTCTTCGGCAAAAAGGTTTTCGACGCGAAAATCCCGAGGAATATCCGCCTCGGCGAAGCCCCGTCGTTCGGCTTGCCCGTCATGCTCTTCGAGCCCAAGTGTGTGGGTTCGCTCGCGTACAAGGCGCTTGCGGAAGAGTTTTTGGCGCGCAACAACGACACCTACAAGAAGATTACCGACCTCAAAATTCTCAAGTACAAGGCGCAGTAGCGGTGCTCTGCGCTTTTGCGCTTTAATCGGACGGAAATGGAACTCAGCGGAACGGACAAAAAAAGCATATTTCTGAAAAAACCGAAGCTCATGTACATCGGCGTTTACCGCCACTCGCACGGCGGCTGGATAAACAAGCTCCACTGCCACGACTTCTGCGAAATCATGCTGGTGAAAAGCGGTTCGGGCAAGTTCCGCGTGAACGACGAAACCTACCCGTTCCAAAAAGGCGACATGATTGTGTGCAATCCGCGCGTCATGCACAACGAGTTCTTTGACGACGGAGTGAGCGCGGACATCATGTTCCTCGGCATCGCGAGGGTTCTCATCGAAGGCTATCCCTCGGGCGCGCTCTTGAAAGACGCCGAGTTCCGCCTCGTAAACACCGGCGCGTTTTACGACCGGGTAATGGGGTATTGCGACCAACTGCTGTGGGAAAACGAATTAAAGCCGGCTTATTTCAGCGTCATCAGCGACTCGCTCCTTAAAATTCTGGTATCGTTCGTGCTTCGGCTCACCTCCCGTCGCGCGGAGGAAATATTTGAAAGCAAACGCACCTACACCGAGGTAAAGGAATTCCTTGACAACAACTTTACCACCATCGACACGATAGACAACGTTTGCCGCAGTCTGTACATCAATAAGTACTACCTGACTCACCTTTTTAAGGACACGCTCGGTATACCGCCTCTTAAATACCTGATTAAAAAACGCGTATCGCTCGCCAAAAAGCTACTCGCCGAAACGGACAAACCTATCGGCGACGTCGCGAAAGCGTGCGGCTACGTCGACGTTGCTTACTTTTGCAGGGTATTCAAAAACGTCGAGGGCACTACGCCCCTCGCCTACCGCCGCCTGTCGCGCGGCAACGCTCCCGAGCCCGACTCGGAAAGGAAGGATTAGCCTTAAAAAAAACGTATCGATTTTTTCCGATTCGCGGCAGGCTGTGCCGCAATCGTACAAGCCCACGGCGGCGCGAGGGACAATACGCGCGCAATCGTTTAGTCGATTTTTGAAAAAAAACACATTTTACTTTGAAGCGCTTTCATGCCCCTGTACGGCATACTATTTATACTCATAAACAATTTACATAACCATAAACCGTAAAAAATAAACTATATCGGAGGGAGTCGGCGCTCGCCCTCTCCCCTAAAATCAAAAAAGAAAGAAATGACGACTACTCGCGCGGTTTAGCTTATTTACCGTCATTTAGCGTGCTCTTGCGCCAAAGGAGAATATTTTGAAAGGCTTTGTTCGTATGCCGAATACATCTCGGCTACTGACTAAAAAACAAATAATATCGCTGCTTTTAATCATCTGTACAGGCATAGTCGCAACATTCTGGTTCCTCGGCTGCAACAAGACGAGCTTCGAAAACGGCTCGAACAACAGCTTGCCGGGCGACGAAAAGACTCTGCCCAAGCCCACCGACGGCACCACGCCCGTCGACCACTCGCCGCTCGATAACTACTATATCGCGACCGGCGTGCTTCGTGACGCCGGCAGCTTTGTGGGCAACACCACGGGATTATCCACTTCTCTCGGCATAACTCAGGAAATCAAGGCAGGACGAACGGTGCTCGGTAAAGACGTTTTCAAGGAGTCGTACTCCTTCGGTGTGAAAAAAGTGGGCATGCAGTTCTACGTCAGCGGCAAGAGCTACGTCATGCGCGACACCGGCAAGATGAGCTCGCTCGACTCCCCCGATTGGAGTAACAGCACTCCCTACAAGGTTAGCGAAGAAACGTTTGTCGGCAAATTCGGCGGTAAGCCCCTCGGCATCTGCAATTACATTGTGGAAGACGACACTGTTCTCGAGGGCGGCAAGTACCTCGGGCTCGAGGACGGTTTACACGCGTTCCGCTACGACTTCGACACAAGCAAGGCTACTACAAAAATGCTGCGCGAGATGCTTACCATGTCCGGCATGGAGAGCTCGTTCACGCGCGCGGCGATTACCGTATATATGGACAGCGATTGGGTTGTCAAAAAGACGACCACCGACTGCGAGTACGTTGTTGCCTACGGCATGGTCAAGCCGTCGTGCACCGAATCGATTACCGAAGTCTTTACGGCGCTCGGCGAAAAAACTCCGCTTCCGCTCGCAGACGTGTTTTCGCCCTACCTCGACGCCGAGGAAACTGAGCTTACCAACAAGGAGCCCACGGCTCTCGACTACATAATGAGCGGCTTCGGCGCGTACATGGCGGGCACTCCGCTGGTTGCGAGCGTCGAAACGAGCGGTCTTGTATCGCTCAAGGGCGCGGCAAGCGTAAATATCGACATCAACAACCTCTCCAACATAAAGGCTCGCGTGCAAATCGACGAGCTCGGCTACGACGACCTTAAACTCAACGACGTTTTCGTCGTCTACTCCGACGATACCGTTTACATAAAGTACGCAGACCTGCGCGCCAAAGGCACGATTTCGGACGCGAAAGAGCTCGTCAAAAAGCTTGCCGCGCTGATTAAAAAGCCTGCTTCGGACGATGCTTCGGACGATGCTTCGGGCGGCGATGCTTCGGGCGGCTTACTTGCTAACCTCGACGCGTCCGCGCTTCTCGACTCGATGACGCTCACTTGCGAGGACAGCAAAGCCACCGTGGGAATTACCATTCCGCTCGGCGACGTCACCGTGAACGCCACGCTCGAGTTTACCGACGGCGACACCGTTACATTCCTCTCCGCCGCCGCGACCATTTGCAAAGCCGACGGCAGCGAGCTGCTTGCCGCCACGATTTTGCCGGTGGAATCGGCGGAAATCCCCGAGCTCGAGGGCAAGTATTACGACCTCGTGCCGCTCGTCAACGAGCTCATCGACGACGAGGGGAATATCTGCCTCGCGGCTTCGCTCGAAGGCATTACCTCTACTCCCATAACTCTCAACGCCAAATTCAACCTCGCTTCCATGCGCCTCGACGCAAGCGGAAAGATAGGCTCCAACCCCAACGACCTTAAAATCCGCCTCGAGAGCAACACCGTCTATCTCGAGTTCGGCGACCTCAAAGCAAGCTTCAACCTCGACGACGTTCCCGTTCTTAAGGATAAGTTCGGTTCGCTGTTCGCTTCTTCCAAAAGCGCAGATACCACCGAAGAAAAGCCCTCGACTGCGGAAATCGTTAAGTCCGTACTCGACACGCTCGCGGTCAAGGAAGAAAACGGCAAGCTCACGCTGTCGCTTACCTACGACAAGCTCGGCGTTTCTCTCACGATGACCGAAAGCGAAACCGCCTACGGCTTCGGCGAAGTCAGGGCGACGTTCGGCAAGCTCGTACTCGCCGCTACCACTTGCAAGCCGGGCGACGTCAAGCTCATTACTTCCGACCTTAAATTGTTCAGAGATATCCTGCCCGTGACCGAAATCGTTTCCGACGAGCTCACAATCGAGCTTCACGCGCTCGTCAACGTCAATGCCGGCGGCTTCGTTCTGAGCGACGTTCCCGTCGACGTGTACGTCGACCTCAACACGCTCGACGTCATGGCGAAAGCGACAATCTTTGAAAAGGATATTTTCGTCAAGTACTCGGGCGATACCGTCTACGTTTCCGCGCTCGGTATTCGCGGCAAGGCAAGCAAGGACGATATTTCCTCGCTCGTGAAAAAGTTTACCGCGCTTCTCGGCAAGGACAAGAGCTCGGGCGACGCGATTAGCGGCATTCTCGAAGCGCTTGACCTCGACTCTATAATCGCTTCGCTTAATGCGGTTGCGGTGACGGACGGCGTTAAGCTCGGCGCGAGCATGAGCGTGAACGGCGTGGACGTTGCGCTCGGCGTTACATTGAAAGACAACGGTGCGGATTACCGCTTCGGCGGCATAGACGCAACCGCCATAAAGGACAAAGAAACGCTTGTTTCGGCTGTAGTCGAGCCTGCCGCTTCTCACGTCGACTTCTCCGCTCTCGACACCGAAACCCTTACTTTCTACGACCTTGTGCCGCTCGTCAACGAGCTCATCGACGACGACGGGAATATCAAGCTGCGGCTTACAATCGACACCGATATTGCGGACTCGCTGGGCGACGCGATTTCCGGCGCTATTTCGGGCGCGATAACCGACATTACCGACGGCAAGACGGAGTTCGTCGAAGCCGACAAAAAACCGATTTCGGTACTCGCTACATTTAATATAAGGACTAAGCGCCTGACGGCAAACGTTCTGGGCATAAAGCTGATGCTCGACCTCGACACGAAGATGGTGTACGCCGAGTGCGGCGGCGCGAAACTGCTGCTCGACTGCGGCAAGGACTTTGCGAACGTGCAGAGCATTCTCGAAAAGCTTGCGCCCACCATTCGGACGTTCGTTGACGATTTCGAGCCGAACGTCAAGCTCGACTTGGATTTAATGACGACAATCGAAAAGCTTGTAAAGGCTATAGACGGCAAAACCGACGAGAGCGGCGTTACGCTGTCGCTGCCCGTCACGCTCGGCGATTCCCAAGCCGACGTTACCATTCGCCTCGACGCAAGCGAAACGAGCGGCTACTCGCTCGGCGGCGTTAAAGTCACGCTCGGCGGCACGGTGATTATCGCGAAAATCGCAACCTCCGTCGCAAGCGCCCCTGCCGTGTTCGACGAGGTAGGCATGATTAAGCCCTACTCCGCGCTGAAAGCCGCAGGTTACGTCGACCTTAACGAGGTTATAGACAGCTTCGCGGACACGATTAACAATATCTGCACCGCGGAAAATCTGATAGTCGACCTCGGCAAGGGCTGCGAGGTTTCGCTCGGCGGCACGACGATTGCGCTCAGCGGCAACATTAAGGTCGCAGGCGTGAACAAGAAAACCAATAACGGCGTAATCAAGGTCAACGCGGACCTCGTTGTCACCATCACCAAAAACGGCTCGGCAAAGACCTACCGCATAATCGTGATTTACACCACTCCGCTGAAAAACGGCGATAAGGGGCTTCTCGACGGCGAAACTCCGCATTACTCCGAAGAAACGACTACAGACGAGAACGGCAACGTAACTTCGTCCAAGCGCACCGTCATAAGACCCAACGCTTACTTCAAGCTCGACAGGCTGAACGGCGACGGCTCTTCTACGAACGAGCCGGTAATCGGAACGTTCTCCACCGCGAACATTAAGGAAACCATGAACACGCTAAAGACGATTTACGACAATATGCCCGAGCTTCAGGGCGCGCTGTCGTTCGCCATTCCCGAAAGCAAAGACGGCAAGTTCCACATGCCCTCTATCGAGGACGTTGGTAAGCTCGTCGGCGGCTTGACTTTCGATAAGGACGACAAACGTCTGAACGTTTCAATCAAGGTTTCCTCGCTTATTCACGACGAGGCGATGAAAGCAAAAATGAGCGAGCCCATAACGGTTTCCCTGCTTGCCGACGCCGACGGCGATAAGTCCGCCACGCTCGGCGTAGTCGTGGGGCTTGCCGTAAAGGGCGACAACGGAGCTAAGCCCACCACCGTCAAGCTCAACGGCACGGCTAACACCGCCGAGGCGATTGACGACGGCGTGTTTACATACCGCACGGACGAAAACACCGACAGGACGAGTGACTTCTCCTCTATCGACACTTTGCTCGGCGCGCTCGCCGCAACCTCGGCAAACGACCACTTCGAGCTCGACGGCACAATGAAGGTTCTGCTTTATAAGCCCGTTAAAATCGAATGCAAAATCGACGTTATCAACAAAAAAACCTACGCTACGCTTAAGGTTACGAGAGAACATGTCGCTCTTGTTTCGCTGTGGCAGGACTATTCCGGAACAACTACCGTTTACTTCGACGGCAGCACGGATACCGTATATATGAATTGCGACTATTATGAAGCAAAGGTAGTCGGCATACAGTATAAGGGTAAGCACAAGAACGTTAATTATAAATTTACCAAGGAAGAGTTTACCTCGAAGCTCGCCGATATACTGCTGAAAAACATTCTGCCCATAAACGAAAGCTTCCTCGGCGACGGTGAGAAAGGCAACACCGAAACCAGCATCGAGAAAATCTTTACCAAGTACTCCTACGACAACAATAACAACTTCACAATCAATCTGAACGTAGGCGCGTTTACTTCAAACGTAATCAAGGACGTGAACATCGGCATAACCAAGGACGGTCAAACAGACATGCTGACAACCTTGAGGCTGTCTACTAAGATTCTGAGCGTAGTGAGCATTGAACTCGGGCACGATGAAAACGGCAAGTTCGTTTCGGGCGCAAGTCTTAAGTGCAATAACTTCGGCTATAAGGAGCTCGACGATTACTCCAAGGTGGACGGACAAAAGTCAACCGCTTACAGCGCCGTAGTCAATTACCGAAACAGCAACAACAACTTCAGCACCTACGCCTGAACACCTAACTCAACCTAAGTCTTAAACGGAACGCCCGAGGAAAATTCTTCCCACGGGCGTTTTTCGTTGTTCTCAGAGTGAATTCGATTTGTTTCCACACTATAATGCAATGCTAATTACCGTATATTTTCCCTGCCGCGCCGTCAAACCTGCTACAATCATAGCGTGAAAAGCTTCGGACAAAATCTTAAAAACCTGCGCGAGCAATGCGGCGTGAGTCAGCAGGAGCTTGCGGACAAAATCGGCACCACGCAGCCGCGAGTAAGCGAGTGGGAAAACGACAAGGTCGAGCCCACCCTGTACAACGTTATCCGCATAGTGGACGCGCTACGCGTTTCATTCGAGGATTTGACCGAGGACGTGACGGCATAGTAAAATCATAAACGCAATCCAAAACAACACCGATACGGCGGCGAGCTATCGCCCTGTCGGTGTTTTTGTTATGCCTGTCGGCTTGCATATTTTTCCGCAATATGGTAGAATAATCGTAATAAATAAGAGGCAGTGTCGTATGCAGGAAATATGGAACAGGCTTTATAACGAAGCAAAACGTGCGCTTAATCCGCGCAAGGTGTCGGATATGGTGGAAGCCGGCGGCGTAGCTGCGGCTATCGAGGCAGGCTCGGGCAAAATTTACGTCGGCGTGTGCGTGGACACTTCTTGCACGCTGGGAATTTGCGCCGAGCGAAACGCGATTTTCAATATGATTACAAACGGCGAAAGCGTAATAAAACGCGTTGTGACGATTTGCGGCGACGGCAAAGCCGGACCGCCGTGCGGAGCGTGCCGCGAGCTTATGACGCAAATCATGCCGCACGACTACAAGGGCATAGAAATTATGCTCGATTACAATTCGGGGCGCGTGGTAACGCTCGGCGAGCTCACGCCCGAGTGGTGGATTTAATTTTGTATCATGGTAGATTTATTTTGTATCTTAATGTCAAAACAAAACCCGAGGCTTACAAACAAGCTCTCGGGCTTTAATTATTGCATTGTTTACGATTTTTTCTGCCGCACTACGGAAACAGAAGCAAATCAACGCGTTATCTCGGTTTTTTGAGGATATTGATAAGGATATATGCGCCGATAAACAACACGGTCGAGCCGATAAGCACGCCGTACATTGCGCCCACGGAAACCGTGTGCCCGAAAAATTCGAGCGTGCAATCGAGCCCGGATTTGAGCCCGTCGATAAGCTCGACAGGCGCGCCGGTGGCGGCGAGCTCCCTCATTGCCCCGTTCAGCGCGTGCGTGCGAATGAGCGACGTGCCGTAGGTTCCGGGCAGAAACATGAGCACGTTTTGCAAGCCCGTGGCGAAGCTGGAAATGGGCATATACGCGCCGCAAACGAAGCCGTAGCCTGCCGACACAATTGTGCCCACAGCCGAAGCCTGACCCTGCGAAGACAGAAACACGTTGATGACGGATGAAATCGCGATGCCGAACGCCGTGAGCAAAATTACGTCGAGGATAATCAGCATTACGTCGCCGAAACTGAAATACCAGCCCGTGGCGGCAATGTAGATAAAGCACGCGGCGCAGGCGACGAAACTCACGATGAGCGTCGAGGCAAGCGACGCGGCAAAGTACGAAACGGCTACGGCGGACTTTTTGACGGGCGTTATCATCATGTCTTTTCTTGCGCCGTTCACCTTGTCGTTGACCATTAAAAGGTTCGAGCAAAACGCGACGGTAACGCAGCTGACCGCGAGCAGCGACGAAAACAGTTCGCCGCCCACTATGCCGTTTATCAGTTCGTCGGAAACGGGAAAGCCGTTCAGCGCGCTCGTCACGCTGTCGCGGTACACCGAAGCTAAAAACGTGGCGTACAGCACGAGCAGGATTACGGGGGTGATGAGCGACACGAAAAACATGCCTTTGTCTTTGAAAAATACCTTTATGTTGCGCTTTGTCAGCGCGAGAAACGTTTTCACAGCGCGCCTCCTTCGGGCTTGGTACCGGTGACAGCCAAAAACACGTCGTCCATTTTGCCCTTGGTGATTTCAAAGTCGTCGAACAGTCCCGGGTGAGCCACGATAAGGTCGCGCGCGGCAGCCGTGTCCTTGACCTCTATCCGCACCGCGTCCCTGATGCTCTCATACTTGAGCCCGAGTGCGGAAATCGCTTGTTCGTCCGCGTTATACACGGTAATAAAGTCGCCCGTATACTTGTTTTTTAGCTCGAGCGGCGTGCCCTGCGCCACGATTTTGCCGTGGTCCAGGATTACCACATGGTCGGCGTCGGCGGCTTCCTCCATGTAATGCGTGGTAAGGAACACCGTCATTCCGTCGCGCTTGCGGCAGTTGTCGATTACCTCCCACAGCGTTTTGCGCGTTTGCGGATCAAGCCCGGTGGTCGGCTCGTCGAGTATCAGTATTTCGGGCTTATGTATAAGCGCGCGAGCCACGTCGATACGACGGCGTTGACCGCCGGAAAGTTTGCCTAGGGTTCGGTTGAAATAATCGCCGAAGCCGAGTAACTCTTCCAGCTCGGTTATGCGCTTTTTTGCCGCTTCACCCGTGATGCCGTAAAGCGCCGCGCGCGCGAAAAGATTGTCCTTGACCGTAAGGCAACCGTCGAGCGCAGACGACTGAAATACTACGCCGATTTTCGCGGTTATCGCCGCCATATCCGTATCAACGTTCTTGCCGTCCAGAATTACCGTACCCGAATCCTTTGACTGCGTACCGCACATTATCGATATCGTCGTGGATTTGCCCGCGCCGTTTACGCCTAAAAACGCAAACAGCTCGCCGCGAGCCACCGTAAACGACAAGTCGTCCACAGCCCGAAGCTCGCCGAACGTCTTTACCAGATGGCTGATTTCTATTATGTTATCCAAGCCTTTCTCCTCTATTCAATGCGTATTGCGGCTTCGCGCCGCTTTGTGCATTGTCTTAAACAGTATAAGATAATTTCCTCACGTTGTCAACGTTTCACGGGTAATTTGTATAATCGGAGCTTATAATTTTGCTCACGGCAGTAATATGGAAATAACCGCTTCTTTCTCGCAGAATAACACAAGGTTTTTTGCCTTCTAAACCTATTGTTATAGTGTTTTACACCGCACAAAGCGATAATACGGATTTGTATTCGCTCCATGACGGGGATCCCACGCAAATACTTGTTCATTTGCTCTAAATGACGTGGGAAAACGGAGGGTGCGCGTTTGAATTTATGTAAACAACTAATAGCTTTATATGTTATTCAGGGGCTAGTCGAGGAATCCAGCGAAGCGTAAAAAATCTTATTATACGCCTACGACCGGATTCTAAGGATTAGTACTTTAAATGCTATCATTTCGGCATTTTTCGTCGCGCAGGTGACGATAGGAATTATGTACTTTTACTACAATATAACAAAACCGCTGCGACGGCATCGTGCTTGATTATGCTTGTTTAAGTTGAGCCCTAGATATTTGCCTTAACGGCGGCGAAGCGAATCCGCGACGCACGTTTCGCGCTTTACGCGAGCGCAACCATTTACCAGCGGATTACGGTGATTAGACCAACTCGATGATAGCGGTTTCCGCGCTATCTCCGCGACGGGTACCCATCTTGATGATGCGAGTGTAGCCGCCCTTCTGTCCTTTCTCGGCAGCACGCTGAGCGTACTTGGGAGCGTACTCGTTGAACATCTTTTCGATGAGGGGGTGACGGATATTCTCGGTGCGAGCAACGAAGTTAGCCTTCGTTTCGTTGTCCTGCTTCTGCTCCTGAAGGTCATAGACGTAAGCCATAATCTTGCGGCGAGCGGCAAGCTTTTTCGGACCGTCGTTTACGAGCTCGACTTTGATGTCCTGACCCTTGTCGTTCTTACGGGTTTCGATTTTCTTAACCGTATCGGTGTAGGTATTGACGGCAACCGTGAGGAGTTTTTCGGCAATACGCGCGACCTCTTTCGCTCTAGCGTTGGTCGTTTCGATTTTACCGTTCCACAGCAGTTCCGACACCTGGTTTCTAAGCAGAGCCGTTCTCTGGTCGGTAGGTCTGCCCAATTTTCTTTGTAATGCCATAATGTCCTCCTAATCTTCGTTGCTTCTCAAGTCAAGCCCGTAGCTGCGAAGCTTTGCGATAACCTCGTCCAGCGATTTTCTGCCCAGGTTCCTGACTTTAAGCATATCGTCTTCGCTTTTTTTCGTTAAATCCTCGACGGTATGGATACCTGCGCGCTTCAAGCAGTTGTAGCTGCGAACGGAAAGGTCCATTTCCTCGATACTCATTTCCAAAATCTTGGTGTGCTTGTCGCCTTCGTTGCTGACGAGAATCGTCGTTCCGCTGAAGGTGTCGCTGAGGTCTACAAACAATCTGATGTGCTCGCAGATTGCCTTAGCCGCCAGACTGACTACTTCCTTTGCGGAAAGCGACCCGTCGGTCTTCACCTCGAGAGTGAGCTTGTCATAGTCGATGCTCTGTCCGACGCGAGTGGACTCGACGCTGTAGCTTGCCGCCTTCACAGGGGTGAAGATAGAATCGATGGGAATATACCCTATCGGCTTGGACGAATCCTTGTTGTTCGCCGCGACGACGTAACCTCTGCCGCAGCCCACGGACATTTCCATATTGAGTACGCCGCCCTCGTCGAGAGTGCAGATGTACATGTCGGGGTTGAGGATGGTGATTTCGGGGTCGCGCTCGATGTCCGCCGCGGTGACTACGCCGGGCGTCTTTCTCTCGATTTTAAGAGTCTTTTTCAGCGATTTGTCGGCATACTCGGCTTTCAGATTTAGCCCTTTCAGGTTGAGTATGATTTCCGCGACGTCCTCTTTGACGCCGGGAATCGTGGAGAATTCGTGAGAGATGCCCTCGATATTGATGCCCACCACAGCTGTACCGGGAAGAGCCGACAGGAGCACGCGTCTCAAAGCGTTTCCGAGCGTAATTCCGTAACCGCGCTCGAGGGGTTCTACGACGAACTTGCCCGACCTGTTATCGGCACTTTCCTCCAGAGTGATTCTAGGCGTTTCGATTTCCATCATATTTAATTATCTCCTTGTCTGAATTGCTGAAAAGCAACCTGATTACTTGGAATACAACTCGATGATAAGCTGCTCGTTAATGTTAAGGTCAATGTCCTCGCGCTTCGGGTTGTCGAGAATTTTGCCGGTGAAGTTTTCGGTGTCGAACTCGACCCACTTCGGCATAACAATCTTGGCGCCGCGAAGCTCTTTGAACAAAGCGTTCTCCTTCTTGTTTTCCTTAACCGCGATAACGTCGCCGGGCTTTACCTGATAGCTCGGAATGTCGACGGTCTTGCCGTTGACGGTGATGTGACCGTGGTTGACGACCTGACGGCTCTGAGCGCGGCTGGAGCCGATACCCATGCGGTAAACGACGTTGTCAAGACGCTTCTCGATGAGCGCGAGCATGTTCTCGCCGGTGACGCCGTTAAGGCGCTCTGCCTCTTCGTAGTAAGCGCGGAACTGCTTTTCGAGCAGTCCGTAAGCGCGTTTAACCTTCTGCTTCTCGCGAAGCTGTACGTTGTATTCGGACGCTTTCTTTCTCGTAACGCCGTGCATGCCGGGAGCTACGGGACGGCGGTCCATCGCGCACTTCTTGGTGGAGCAACGCTCGCCCTTAAGGAACAATTTTGCACCCTCGCGTCTGCAAAGTTTGCAATCTGCGTTAGTATATTTAGCCATTGTCTGTTTCTCCTATTATACTCTTCTGCGCTTGGGGGGACGGCAACCGTTGTGCGGAATGGGCGACACGTCGGTAATAGCCGTGACTGCGATGCCCACGGTCTCAAGCGCGCGAATCGTGGATTCACGTCCCGAGCCCGGTCCCTTTACGAACACTTCGACCGAACGGATACCGTGCTCTTTGGCGACGGCAGCCGCCTTTTCGCATGCCTGCTGAGCGGCAAACGGGGTGCTCTTTCTCGAGCCTCTGAAGCCGAGCGCGCCGGCGCTGCAAGCGGAGATGGCGTTACCCTGCTCGTCGGTGAAGGTGATAAGCGTGTTGTTGAACGACGCGTTGATATGCACCTGACCCTTGTCGATATTTTTGGTTATTCTCTTCTTAGTAGTTTTCTTAACTGCCATAGTAGTTACACTCCCGATTACTTCGTCGCTTTCTTAGCGCGTCCGACCGTGCGCTTCGGTCCCTTACGGGTGCGCGCGTTCTGCTTGGTGCTCTGACCGCGAACGGGCAGACCCTTACGATGTCTTACGCCGCGATAGCAGCCGATTTCCATAAGGCGCTTGATGTTGAGCGCAACTTCACGGTGAAGGTCGCCTTCGACGACGACGTTATGCTCGATGTAGTTACGGAGCGCGTTTTCCTGTTCTTCGGTGAGGTCCTTGACGCGGACGTCGGGGCTGACACCGGTTTCCTGTAAAATCTTGTTCGCCAAGGGACGACCGATACCGTAGATGTAGGTAAGACCGATTTCTACGCGTTTCTCTCTCGGCAAATCAATACCAGCAATTCTTGCCACTGTTTTGACTCCTTTGATTTTTTAAGATAATTGTGTGTGTTTATATGGAAACGAACGGCAATCGCGAGCTATGGAATGTTAGCCGCAAACGCCCTGTTCGCGTTTGTTTTCTATATTGATTTTCGTGTGGAAAGAAGCGGAAATCATGCTCTTATCGGCGCAAGCCGCGAGCGCGCTCTCCGTTCTCCGCACATGCGGAAACCGCGCAATAGCCCGACAGCCCGAACGGATTTCCGTTTGGGCTAGCGGGATTAACGCGCGTTTATTAACCTTGTCTTTGTTTGTGGTTGGGGTACTTGGAGCAAATAACCATAACCTTGCCGTGGCGCTTGATGACCTTGCATTTATCGCACATAGGCTTAACAGAAGATCTGACTTTCATGATGGACTCCTTTAATTTTTGTTTCTGTAAGTGATTCTGCCCTTGGTAATATCGTAAGGCGACATTTCTATCTTTACGGTATCTCCCTCGAGAATCTTGATGTAGTGCATTCTGATTTTTCCGGAAATGGTGCAGGTAACGATATGTCCGTTGGACAATTTTACCTTGAACATTGCGTTACGCAAGCATTCTACTACCGTTCCTTCGGCTTCGATATTATCGTCTTTCGGCATACGCCCTCCTGAATCGACTTAACGATTTTCTCCACGGCTTTGTCGGTAAGCTTCGCCGGCAACTCGCCCTCGCGAAGCACCTTGAGATGCTTGACTCTTTTCAGCTTCGGATTGTCGAGCTTACGGTATCTGCCGTCGACGACGAGAACAAAATCCTCGCCTGCTTTCGACGCGACAACGTACACTCTGTCGGTATCGTGTCCTTTAAGACTCTTTACGATATATCCTTCCTGCAAAACGCACCCACCTTGTAAACCGCAAATATTATTATAACACAACCTATACCGTTTTGTAAAGTGTTTTACGGGGTTATTTTTTTACCGCCGGGGCTAAAACCGCCTTTACAGGGTTAAAATCTCGGGCTCGCCGTCGCCGACGAGAATTGTGTTTTCATAGTGTGCGCTCGGCTTGCCGTCCAGCGTTCTGCACGTCCAGCCGTCGCCCTTGTCGATGAACACCTTGAACGTTCCCATATTGACCATGGGCTCGACTGCGAGCGTATAGCCCTTTTTCAGCATTACGCCCGTTCCCAGTGCGCCGAAGTTGGGTATCGACGGGTCCTCGTGGACGCGTCTGCCGATGCCGTGCCCGGTCATTACGCGAACGACCGAAAAGCCGTTGCTTTCGACGTAGGACTGTATCGCGTGCGACAGGTCGCCGAGGCGTCTGCCTGCATGCGCGTTTTTAATGCCCTCGAAAAAGCTCTGACGCGTAACGTCGATAAGCCGCTGCTTCTCCTCGCTGATTTTGCCGACTGCGAAAGTTCTTGCGGCGTCGCCGTTGAAGCCGCCGTAGGCAGCACCCACGTCGATGCTCACGATTTCGCCCTCGTTAAGCTTTCTTGCCGACGGAATACCGTGAACGACTATGTCGTCGACGGAGATGCAAGCGGAAGCCGGGAAGCCGTACAAATGCTTGAAGTTCGGCGTGCCGCCCTGCGACCTTATAAAGTCCTCGATTATCGCGTCGAGCTCTGCCGTGGACACTCCGGGCACGACGTACTTCTCAATCATCTTGAGAACGTCGCCGGTGATACGGCACGCTACGCGCATTTTTTCGAGGTCCGCGTCGCTTTTTACGGTTATCATTATTTAAGCGCCTCGGTAATCTCTTTGAATACTTCTTCGATTTTGTTCATGCCGTTGACGGTCACGAGCTTGCCCTGCTTTTCGTAATAGTCGATGAGCGGAGCTGTGGACGCGGTGTAGACGTTGAGGCGATTAGCCACGGTTTCGGGCTTGTCGTCGTCGCGGTGCATAAGCTTGCCGCCGCACTTATCGCAGTCCTCGTCTTTTTTTGTAGAAACGTGGTAGCTTTCGCCGCACTTCGAGCAGACGCGTCTGCCGGTAAGGCGGTCGGAAAGCGCGCCGAGGTCGACGTCGATATTGATTACGGTGTCGATGTTCGCTATCTTATCGAGAGCTTCGGCTTGCGCGAGATTGCGCGGAAAGCCGTCGAGAAGGTATCCGTTCTTTGCGTCATCCTCCATGAGACGGAGTCTGACGATTTCCACGGTAACCTCATCGGGAACGAGTTGACCCTTGTCGATATACGACTTGGCGGTAACGCCGATAGGAGTTTGCTCTTTGATATTCTTCCTGAAGATGTCGCCGGTGGAAATGTGCGGAATGCCGTACTTTTCGGCGATGCGTACTGCCTGAGTGCCTTTACCTGCGCCGGGTGCGCCCAACAAAATCAAATTCATAGTTCGTCCTTTTTTCCGACTGAAGCCACGCTCCGCCGTTTACCTCAGGCTACCCTGCCGTTTTCGGCAACGAGCCCGCGGAAAACGCGCGGAACGCGGCTTAGCTCGGATAATTCTTTTACTTTAAGAAACCCTTATACTGCTTCATCATCATCTGGCTTTCGAGCTGCTTGTCGAATTCGAGAGCAACCGACACGACGATTAGCATACCGGTGGCGCTGAGCGCGTTGACGAGCGTGGAGTCGAGCACCAGCGAGAAGATAAGCGACGGAACGATTGCGATGAACGCGAGGTAAATCGCACCGAACAGCGTTACTCTCTTGGAGATTCTGACCAGATACTCGTAGGTAGGCTTGCCGGGTCTGATGCCGGGAATGAATCCGCCGTACTGCTGAATGTTGCGAGCGACCTCCTCGGGGTTGAACTGAATCTGCGCATAGAAGTAGCAGAAGAACAGAATGAGAAGACCGACGCACACGCTGTAGATAGGCGTACCGCTGCCGAGCCACTTGACCCACCATGCGTAGAAAGCACTCTGAGGAGCGACCATTTGCGCGATGAGCTGGGGAAAGGTTATGATTGCGGTTGCGAAGATGATGGGGAGAACGCCGCTGGCGTTGACTTTAAGCGGAATATAGGTGCTCTGTCCGCCGTACTGCTTTCTGCCCTTGATTTGCTTTGCGTACTGCACGGGAATCTTGCGCTCGGCAAGGTCCACGAACACGATAAGCGCGAAGATGACGATAACCATTAAGACGAAGCCGAGGAGCTCCCAGATAGCGGTCTGGCTGCCGCCGAACGCTTCGCCGAACTTAGCGACGATTGCGAGACCCGCGCTTGCGAGGATACCGACGAAGATGAGGAGCGAAATACCGTTGCCCATGCCGTTCTCGGTGATGCGCTCGCCCAGCCAGAGGGTGAACATAGCGCCTGCGATGAGCATGACGGCAACGAAGATGCCGACCATCCACTTTTCGGTGAGCAGTCCGCTGAAGATGGCGGTTTCCAGCCCGTCCTGATTAGCCCAGCTGACGGTAATCGCTGCCGCCTGGGCGATAGCGAGAATCAGCGTGGCAAATCTCGTGATTTTAGTGAGTTTTTTTCTGCCCTCGCCGCCCTGCTTGGAAAGTCTTTCCAGCGACGGAATAGCGACGGTGAGAAGCTGAATGATGATGGAAGCGTTAATGTAGGGGGAAATGCCTATTGCGAGGAACGCGCCGTTAGCGAGCGCGCCGCCCGTAATGGAGGACAACAGCGTGAGCAAAGAGTCGCTCGCGGTGACGGAGCTGTTTACAGCCGCGCTGATGCCGGGGACGGGAAGCCAGCAGCCGATGCGATACACGAAGAGCAAAGCGAGCGTAATGAGCATCTTCTTTCTGACGTCCTTGTTCTTGAAAGCATTTGCCAACGTATGGAACATTATAACACCTCTACTTTTCCACCAATCTTTTCAATTTTCTCAATAGCGGATTTGGAGAATTTGTTTGCCTTTACGGTAAGCTTCTTGGTGAGCTCGCCGTTCCCCAGCACCTTAAGTCCGTAGGCTTCGATTTTGGAAAGCACGCCTGCCTCCAAAAGCAGCTCCGCGGTAATCACGGTGCCGTCCTCGAAGTCGTTAAGACGCTCGAGGTTGACAACGGAGTAAACCTTTTTCCAATTGTTGTCGAAGCCGGTCTTGGGCAAACGACGCGCGAGCGGCATCTGACCGCCTTCAAAGCCGATACGGACTCCGCCGCCGCTTCTAGCCCACTGACCTTTGTGACCCTTGCCGCTGGTTTTGCCGAGACCGCTTCCGATACCTCTGCCGAGGCGTTTTGCGGAAGTTCTTGCTCCGACGGCGGGACTAAGTTCATGAATTTTCATAATTATGCCTCCACGGGTTCGACCTTAACGAGGTGCTTGACGACGAAAATCATACCGCGGATAGCGGCGTTATCCTCGTGAATCGCGCTGGAACGAATCTTGTGAAGTCCCAAAGCCTGTACGGTCTTCTTTTGCTTTTCAAGGCAGCCGATGGTGCTCTTGACAAGCGTTACCTTAATTTTGCCGTTAGTATTGTTAGCCATAACTTACACCTACCCTAAAATCTCTTCTACGGTCTTACCGCGGAGAGCGGCGACCTGTTCGGGCGTGCGAAGGCTCTTGAGTCCTTCGAGCGTAGCCTTGACGCAGTTGATGGGGTTACGCGAGCCATAGGTCTTGGTGGTGATGTTCTTGATGCCCGCAAGCTCTACGACCGAACGAGCCGAGCTGCCTGCGATAACGCCGGTGCCCTCGGGAGCCGGCTTTAAGATCACGGAGCTCTTTCCGAACTGACCGATGGCTTCGTGCGGAATGGTGTTTCCGTCCATTGCGACCTTAATGAGGCTTCTGCGAGCCAAAAGCTCCGCCTTCTTGATAGCCTCGGGAACCTCGGCAGCCTTAGCCGCGCCGATACCCACGCTGCCCTTGCCGTCGCCGACGACTACGAGCGCGGAAAAACGCATATTCCTGCCGCCCTTAACGACCTTAGTGATACGATTTACCGCAACAAGCTTGCTGGAAAAACCGTCGTCGGGCTTAACTTCTTCACGTTCTCTTCTTGCCATGATGAATGAACCTCCTATTAGAATTTAAGTCCGGCTTCTCTTGCGGCTTCCGCAAGTGCCTTTACGCGGCCGGTGTAGAGGTAGCCGCCTCTGTCGAACACGACGGTGG
>JABLTK010136823.1_pt1 | contig 93126 bp, 110 predicted proteins | sample 7160131 | NCBI WGS metagenome assembly JABLTK01 (sample SAMN14651221, study PRJNA627086) | human gut metagenome | isolation source: feces | host: Homo sapiens | reverse complement strand
TTTAATTATTTTTATTTATTTTATGGGAATTTACATTCTTAATTTTTCTTCCCTCTCTTTGTTGGGAACTTCTAATTTAATTCAGTCAATGAATTTAAATATAATATAAAATAAAAACAACGTAATTACGCTGTTTATTATTATCTGGAGGACCCGACCGGATTCGAACCGGTGATCATGGAGTTGCAGTCCATTGCCTTAGCCACTTGGCTACGGGTCCAGGTAAAAAGATTATACCAAAAATATTAAAAAATATCTATAATTAATTTAAATTTATGATATATCTTTTATCTCTAATAGTTAATACTAAATCTACATTTTCTTTGTTTTTAATACTATTATTTACTAAAAAGTATACGTTTTTACTACTAAATGTATCAGGAGTAATATTAGTTATACTATAATTTTTGTTATCAATGTTAATACTAGCAAAAGCTGTCAAAAACTTTTCTTCATTATTAAAAACATCAAAAACATAGTCATCATTTTCTTCAAGAGAAGTTTCTAGCTTTAAAACAGTTTTTTCATCAGTATAAACTTCCATTGGATTAATGTGGCTAATACCACTATAACATTTATTATTAACACAGTACCTATAATTTTCACTAAATGAATCTTTTATTTCATATTCATCAACTAAAAATACTGAATCTGTGAAATTTTCACCCTCTAAACTTACACCTTCACCAATATTATATTCACCAACCGTTTGAATTGTGCTATCATCTTGTAATTTTAGTCTTACTTCTTTATATTCGTTATTATCATATATCCTAAATTTAGGTTTATGTAATTTCACATCATTAGAAATTTCATAAATAAATATCCTTTCTTCATTTTTGTTTGCACTTCCTTTATAAGATTCAGCTAAATCAACAAATTCATTAATTCCGCTATTTGAATAATAATTAGTCTCTCCATTTACAAGAACAAAATCATTTGCTTTTTTACTAGCTCTTTTTTCAAATAAAACTTTAACTACAATATATTTTTTATCTTTATTTATTTCTTTACCATCATAGCCTATATGAGTTAAAAACGATTCTGTTACTTTAAAATTAATCCCAGCATATTCTATACTTTTATTTTCCCTATAACTTTTAAACATATTATCAGAATTAATAAAAATAATAGTGGTTGTAACTAAAACTACTAAAACAATAATTATAACTAAAATTAACTTATTTTCCAAAAAATAATATTTCCATTCTCTAAATGACTTTCTAACTCCCTTTTTTACTATTTCTTCTTTATCATTAGTTACTGCCTCAGTATTTTTAGACTCTCTAAAATTTATTTCTAAAATATTTAAAACATAAAAAAGCATTATAGGTATTTGTATTAAACTAAAAACTAAAGTAAAGTTTTTTATAAACTCAAGTAATGAATCACTATAAAAAACTAAATGTAGTTGAGATAAAATTCTAAAACCTATTAAAAAGAAAATAAATAAAATTAAATAATAAATAAAAATAGCAACATATATTTTTTCCTTATGTTTTTTTCTCATCAAAAAGAAAAACACAATAGAGAAAATAATTATACCAACAGTAGCTATAAACATAAGAATATTTATATATTGAAGTCCAAAGTTAACAACTTCGCTACCTACTTGATTATTTAAAAACTCCACTAAAAAACCATGTATATTAAGACATTTAACAAACAAATAAATCATAATTATTAAAATTACCACTTGTATAAATTTAATGTATTTGTTTGATTTAACTATTTCATTTGGTTCGTTTACAACTGGTTCTATCACACAACCACCCTCTTATACAATAATAATTATAATATATTTGTGTATAAAAAAAAAGATTTATTATCTTTTTTGCTTATAAAATATCATTTGTCCTGGTAATAAATAAATCGTTTTATTTTGTAAAATTAATCCATTTTCATTAGTACCAAAAATATTACTAACAGTCTTTAGTGTATCACTTTCTTTTGTAATATAGTACGTAACATCTTTCTTAGGTATCATTATAGTTTGATTAGGATAAATATAATCTTCCATTTTAATACCATTTAATTCTGCGAGTAATTTTGGATTTACATTAAATTCTTTAGCAATTTTATATAGAGTATCTCCGCTTTGAATAATATAATATCCTACATATTCACTTGATAAATCATTATACATACAATCACCTAATTTATCCTATGAAAAAAGAAAACAAATGTTACTCATTATAAATGAATATTGTGTTTTCTTTATTAAAATTCCATTCAAAATTTCTAGCTATTTTCTTACTTCCACTCTTAGGTATATATTCATATAAATATTCTCCATCTAAAAAGTAAACAAAATCATTAAATGAAGAAATATAATCAACACTTTTATCATAAATAATTTTCTTTATTTTTTTATTTTCTTTATAATTTAAAACAAACATATTATTTTCATTTTTATAATTATAAATTTCATTATTTTTAAAAGTAAAGATTTCTTCTTTTTTATTAAGTTTTCCATAACTAGAACGTTTAACTTCCGAATTTTTATAAGTTATAAATCCTTCTTTTTCATTTCCAATTACTTTAACATTACCATTTTTTAAATTAAATTCATATTCAGTTTTATATTTTAAATCATACAAATACACAAATTCTTCATTTCTACCTAAAATATAACTATCATAATCTATTTCATACTCCATATCATACTTTTTATAATCCTGTTTTTTTAAGTCCACAACATAAAATGATTTAAATGTGTGATTACTATCATAATCAGGAAGAAAAATAAAACGTTCTGTATTAGTACATAAATCATTTGAATATCTGTCTTCATCAAAAAGTGTTAAAGAAGAAACTTCATCTTCGTTTAAAATATAAAAACCATCATATTTCCAAATAGCTATAAAAGTTTCTTTATCTAAGTTATTAAAAAACTCAAAACTTTTACTGCTGTCTTCTTTTACTTTTTCTTTCTTATCAAAATATTTTTCCAACTTTTTACTTTCAACTAAATCATAAGATATTTGACTATTCTTATTTCTACATAGTGGATAAACATCTAGTTTCTCACTTTTTAAAATTAAACATTCATACCCATTATCTTTGATTTTTTTAACATCACTTACCATCTTTTTATTAATTTTTTTGTCAGTATAAACATCCATAATATACTTTTTATCAAACTCAAAATGATATCTATTATCTATATATTCCTCACTTATTTTAACATTGTTAACCACATAAGAAATACTGTAACTTTTCACAAAAAAAGCTATTACTACAACGACTATAAAAATTAATAAAATTATTCCTATTACTTTTTTCATTACATACTCCTAAAAACATTATAAAACATTTTAACAATAAATAAAAGAATGTCATTTTGACATCCTTGCATATTTTTGCTTTTCTCTAATCATAAACTCAGTTATCTCTGTTTCAATATCAATTAATGCTGCGGTTTGTATATTAGATAAATGCACCTTTTCTTTTACAGTATCAATAATAAGTCTAGCCCAAATAATACCATTTCTTATTTCTAAATCGTTATATAAATCAGGTGTAATAGAGACAAAATAATAACCAAAGACTACTCTCTTATAACCAATTAATAATCTTTCTGTAGTAAGTGCGACTATGCAAGTATTAAAAATATTAAATGTTGAATTATTATTTTGTGCTGCAAAAGCGAAAGTAACTTCTTCTCCCTCATTTAAATGTTGAGAGATAACATTACAATTTTTTTCTAATCTCCAAGCAACAGTAAGAGGATATTTTCTTTTAAATTCAGTTACTAAGCTTAATAATTTATCCATTTATTTTATTACTCCATATTCCTTAAATGTATTAATAAGTTCAGCCTCATCAACATATCCACTTATTTCTCCTTTAATCTCACCATTTTGTGTAATTATAGTATAAGGAGTTCCAAAACTTTGTAGTTGTTCAAAAGTTCCAAATAAGCTATTTTTTTCCTCTTCAGACGCTATTGTATCAACATCTATCCATACAACTTCAACATTATTATCTTCTGCTACTTTTTGAATAACAGGTTTAAATTGGTTACACCATGAACAAGTAGTTTGTGCAAGTGTTGTTACCATTATATCCTCACCCTTAATAGCTTCTTGCCACTCACTTACTCCCATTGAAACAAATACAGTTTCTTCATTTTTACTTCCAGTATCAGTATCTTTTGTTGCAACTGCAACTATAACAAATATTATAAGTAAAGCAGCTATTACTAAAAATGTACCATATTTTTTGAAGAAATTTTCTTTTTTACTATTATTACTTTTTTTACTATTACTCATAATTCACCTTCCTAGCAACTATTTTATAATGTTTTTTTATATTTATCAAGAAAAATAGTTTAATTTAAAAAAATTAAGAAATAATAATAAAAGGTGAAAAATATGTATTATATTTATAACTTTGTTTCATATTCCATATTAGGTTTTATAACGGAAATAATATTTAAAGTAAGTTTTAATTTTCAAACTCATTCTGGTTTTCTTTTCGGACCATACTGCGTAGTATATGGTTTTGGTATTACTTTTATATATTTTATATTTGAAAAAATAGAAAAAAAATTAAGATTTCATACAATAATAAAATATTTTCTTTACTTTTTACTAAGTTTTGTTATTTTATCTGTTTTTGAATTTATAGGTGGATATTTTTTAGAATTAATTTTAGATAAAACGCTATGGAATTATAAAAACCATTTTCTAAACATAGGGAAATACATCTCTTTAGAAATGAGTTTTCTTTGGTCAGTTGGAGCTATCTTAGCATTTACATTTTTAAAACCACTTACAGATAAAATATATTTTAAAATAAATAAAAACATTATTAAAATTTCACTTTTAATAATGTTAATAGATTTTATTCTAACCTTAATTTTTAAACTTAAATAAACTTTGTCTTTTACTAATTTCTTTTTTATATAATATTTCTAATATACAAATTACTCCTAAAAATACATATAAAATTGGTTTTAATACTTTAGAATAAACATAAATATTTTCAACAAATAAAAATGAACTATCCGAATAATCTAAAAACCATGGAATTATATATCCTAATAAATAACTAGATAAAATGCCTAAAACAATTACAATTAAGTTTTTACTAATTCTTATCTTATAATTTGATTTTCCAAAATTAAGCACCATATTTATTAACAAGAATAAAATAACAAAATTTACTATTAAATATAACAGTCCAATAAAGTTAGATTCAAAGTTTAAATAATTAATAAATTCTAAACATGTTATTACAATAAACATAAAAGTTAAAAGTACATAACATAAAAACAAAATCTTTCTCATAAAATACCTCACCTATATTATAACTAAATTCAAAGAAATTTCAAATTTAAGCTAAAAAAAACATATAATTTTATATGAATAATAACTTTTATCAAAAATATAAAGATTTAAAAATTGAGGATTTTATATGGTTAATATATTTTTTAATTCTTTTTGGAAACTTATATTCAAACAAATTAGAAGAAGACAATTTACTTAATAAAAACAAAACAGATTCTAAAACAATATCTTTAATAAATTTAACAATTTTAATAATTGTATTTTTTATTTACCTATATTTCTTTTATAGAAGTTATAGAGATTATAAAAATTCTTTTTATAGTGAAAATGAAAGAAAAAAACAATTAAATGCTTTAGTATTAGTTGCTAGTATATTATTTTTAATCGCTGGATTTATATCTATATATGTAGAGCTAAACAGCATCGGAGATAATGAAATTGGCATTATATAAAGTTTTTGATATAATGAAATTTAATAAACTAAATAAAAATGTTATAAAATATTGGATAAGCAAAAACATTATTGGATTTGTTGCAACCTTTATTGTTTTTGTTATTTTTACATTTATAATTATTAAATATAATTATTTTGAAGAAGCATTAAATATAATTATAATTGGTGAAACAATATATTTACTGTTTTTATTAATTAAAATGTTTATAAGTCCAAAAATTAAATATAATTGGTATGGATACATATTAGATAAAGATAAATTTGCAATTAGAAAAGGCTTTATTTTCTTTAAAACAACAATCATTCCTCTAATTAGAATACAGCACGTCGCAGTAGAAAGTGGACCAATTATAAGAAAATTTAACCTTAATAAACTAGTTATTTCAACTGCATCCGGTACTTTTGATTTAGAGGGATTAACTAATAAAGAAGCTCAAAATATTAATGAATATTTAAAAGAAAAACTAACAAAAAATAATAACAAAGAGATAATAAAATGAAACACGATAAAAAAAGAAGCCATATTTTAATTATTTTTGAGCAATTTATTGAAATACCACTTTTAATTGTTGAATTAATTCTTATATTCTTAATTTTAGGAGAAATAAATGAAAACATACTAACACTTTTTATTTTAATTATGCTAAGTCCAATTAGTAAATTTTTAAAATATCTTACTACATATTATTATATAACTGATAAATTTTTTGTAATAGACTCTGGAATAATAAACAAAAAACATCAAGAAATCCCCTTAAAATCGATTACAACAGTAGACTTTTCCCAAAACCTACTTTTTCAAATCTTTAACGTTTATAAAATTAATGTTGAAAATTCAAGTGAAACAATGGGAAAAACAAATATTTTATTAGCTTTAAAAAAAGATGAAGCACTTCATTTTAAAGAACAATTATTAAAAAAGAAAGAAACAAAAGATAAAGTAGAAGAAAATAATGAAATTACAATACCTTTTAAAAAATTCATTATAAAATCTTTACTTGATTCAAAAATTGCAATTGTAATACTTTTATTTTCTACATTTATTGGTTTAGGAATTGACTTATCAATAATAAATGAAAGTATAAAAATATTTGGTGTTGTTTTCGCTTGTATAATTATATTTCTTATATTTTATATTGCTAGCGTAATATTTTATGTATTAAGTAACCTACTAACATATTTTAATTTTAAAATCAAAACAAAAAAAGATTCAATAATTATTAGTTATGGTTTGTTAAATAAAAAACATCATACAATTAAAAGAGAAAAAATAACTGGTTTAGTACTTAAACAATCTATACTTATGAAATTATTTAAATATTATACTTTAGAAGGTATAGTAATTGGTTATAACACTAATAAAGAAGATGAACAGCAAGAAGAACGTGCGATTATTATACCAGTTGGAACACTAGAAGAAATCGAAAAAACTATTAAAGAATTAAATATAAAAATTAAAATATCAAATAAATTTAATAATTCTCCTAAAAGAGCACTAAAATATTTTTATTATAATCCGCTATATATTATTTTATTTATAGCACTATTAATTACTTTATACTATAAAATTAATATTGCTTTTGTAGCAGTTATAATTCTTATAATAATTTTAGCAATATCAAATTATTTATCTTACAAAAACTCAGGGATAAAAACTAACAAAAATATATCTGCTTTTAGAAATGGAAGTTTTACAAAGCAAATGTTTTTTATAAAAACAAATAGAATAGAATCAGCCTCATCAGTAGGAAGTAAAATAAAAATATATAAAAACTTAAACACAATAAATGTTGGAGTCTTTGCTCCAACTAGATATAAAAATATAAAAGTTAAAAATGTTGAAATAGATGAATTTAAAAATTTAAAAGACAATTTAAACTACTAATTGTCTTTTATTTTGTAAAAAAAGAATAAAGTTTAATACCTATAACTTGCATAATAGGAGCTCTTATAATAAACTTTGGTTTTTCACTTTCAACCTCATTAACTATCTTTTCCACAATAGAATCATAATTCTTTTTCTCAAGTAAATTAAATATAAATTTTTCTCTTTCTCTTATCTCGTTTAAATGCTCCTTAAAATAACTTTTCTTTTCCATCCAACTATATTTGTTTTCCAACATCACTTGATTAAATCCTGTATGATAAGCACCTGGTTCTATTACAGATATACTAATGTTTTTATTTAACAGTTTTAATTCACTACGCAAAGCAGTAGCAAGAGAAATTATACTTGATTTAGTCGCAGAATAAACACCCAAAAAACGCATTGGAACAATTCCTAATAAAGAAGATGTAATAAATATTTTTCCCTTTTTCTTTTTTAACATCTCCTTTAAAACAATTTGTAATAATTCAAAAGAAGAAAAAACATTTACTTCAAAGTTTTCTCTTACTTTTTCCATTGGAATTTCACAAATACTTCCACCATAACCAACACCAGCATGATTTATTAAAATATCTATATCTAATTTTTTTACCTTATTTCTATCATTTTCTTTTGTTACATCCAACTTAATAACCTTAATTTTTTTATTAACCTTTTTTCTTAAGCTATTAGCTTGTTTAACATTGTGAGTAGCAATTATTACTTTATATCCTCTTAAAAAAAGTTTTCTTGCTACTTCAAAACCAATTCCACTTGTCGCACCAGTTATTAAAACATTCATCTAAACCACCATTATTATTATCTCCTAAACTCCACCTATTATCCCCTTTTTACGCAAAAATATTTTTCTTATAAAATCAACCGGAACTACAGTAAATGCTAGTATTATCATGATTTCTAATTCTAAAAAACTTAAACCAGTTGTCCTAAATAAATGTCCTCCAAAATATATAAGATAAAGTTGTACAAAAATAATAAATAATGTTATTAAAATAAAAACTTTATTTTTCGTTAAATTTGATAATAAGTTTAACCTATGTGTTCTAGCATTAAATGAATTAAAAATAGCGACAAAAATAAATAGTCCAAAAAATGCTGTTAATAAATGTTCATTACTTATATTATTATGATATATTTCTTTAAATATCGGTAACTTTAAAAACAAAATACAAAGTAAAGAAGAATATGCACCAGTAAAAAATATTTCATGAACCATATACTTATTTATTATAGACTCACCACGTTTTTTAGGTTTTTCTTTCATATATTCAATTAAAGGTGGTTCGAATGCAAAAGCAAGACCTGCGAGTGTATCCATAACCATATTAACCCATAACATTTGTATAACCGTCACTGGTGTTTCAACACCAATAAATGGTCCAATAATCGATAAACTAATCGCACATAAATTAACTGTTAACTGAAATATTATAAATTTTCTAATACTTTTAAATATTGTTCTTCCAAATAAAACAGAAGATGAAATAGAAAGAAAATTATCATCTAACACTACAATATCACTTGCTTCTTTTGCAACTTCTGTTCCACTTCCCATTGCAAAACCAACGTCTGCTTTTTTTAAGGCTGGAGCATCATTTACCCCATCCCCAGTCATACCAACAACTAAATCTAATTCTTGTGATAATCTAATTAACCTACTTTTATCTTGTGGTAAACTTCTAGCTACAACCCTTAACTTAGGAATTATTTTTTTAACTTCTTCATCACTCATTTTACTAAGTTCTAAGCTTGTTAAAACAATATCTTCTTTCCCTTTTACAAGTCCAACTTCTTTAGCAATCGCAAGTGCCGTATTTTTATTATCCCCAGTTATCATAATTGTTTGTATACCTGCATCTTTAACTAATTTTAAACCTTTTACTGCATCATTTCTTATTTCATCTTTTAAAACTAAAAAACCAATTAAAGTAATTTTCTTTTTATACATACTATCCATCTTACCAACAGCTATTAAACGCATTCCTTTAGATGCATAACCCTCAAGCGTTCTTATTAGTTTATCTTTATTTTTTAATTCTTCTTTTTCTCCAATTTCATTAAAATATTCATTTGAAAGAGGAAGTATTACTTCGCTTGCTCCCTTAATATAAATATTTTTATTTTCAAGCTCTACCAATGAAAACTTATTTTTACTATCAAACGGAATTTCTTTTACTATTTTTTCTTTATATGAAACATCTTCTTTAATATACTCTAAAATTGATTTATCTGTTGTGTTTCCACCAATTATTTTGCCATCACCACTAAGTTTACTAGCCGTATTATAAATTAATGATTCTAAGAAAATATTATAAAACTTTTTACCTACATTAAATTTATTATAATATTTACCATTACCTAGTAAAAAACCAACAACTTCTAGATTTCCTTTAGTAATAGTTCCAGTTTTATCAGAAAAAAGTATATTTAAAGAACCAGCTGTTTCAATTCCAGTTAACTTTCTAACTAAAACGTTATTTTTTAACATTCTTTTCATATTAGAAGATAAAACTAAGGTAATCATCATTGGTAGACCCTCAGGTACTGCGACTACAATTATTGTTACAGCTAAAGTAAGTGCATGAAGTAAATGAGAAAATAATACTTGATAATTTTCAAAATAAAGTTTTATTTCTTGAACATTAAAATTATTATCAATTAAAATAACCTTAAACAAATAAGAAAAAGCAACTAAAAAAGCTCCTATATATCCTACTACACTTATTACTTTTGCAAGATTTCTTAGTCTTAACTTAAGAGGACTTTCTGGTTGTTTTTCCTTTAATTCATTAGCAACTTTACCAAAAAAAGTATCTTCACCTACACTAGTTACTAACATTTCACCATCTTTAGCAGTAACTACTGTTCCTCTATAAAGTTTTACATCTTTTTTTATTTCTTTTTTTACTTCCTTACTTTCACCAGTCATAGAAGACTCATCAACTTTAAGTTCTCCACTAATTAAGACTCCATCAGCTGGGATTTTATCCCCGCTTTCAAGCAATATAATATCTCCTACAACAACATCTTCTAATAAAATATTACTAACAACTCCATTACGCCTTACCTTACACTTTATTCTAGAACTTTCCTCTTGTAGTCTTTCAAAAGCTTTTTCACTACCATATTCTGAAATTGAAGAGATGAGTGAAGCTAAGAGTATAGCAATTACAATACCAATTGTTTCATAATAATCTTTAAACAAAAATACAACTTTAATCGCAAGAGCTATAAGTAATATTTTTATTATAGGGTCTCCAAGTGATTCTAAAAACAATTTAAAAAAACTATCCTTTTTTTTCGCAGCAATAGTATTAGAACCATATTTTCTTTTATTTAATAAAACTTGCTCATTATTTAGTCCTGTATTAATATTTGTATTTTCTCTTATATGAAACATTTTCTTCACCCATTTAATACTATTAGGACAAGCATAATTTTATACTAAAAAACTGTTAAATAATTTTAACAGTTTAGTATATTAACTTTAATTTATCTTTGTTTTCCTTTTTCTTCTTCATTTGTTGTGCTTGATACAGGCCCCTCACTTAAAATTTCCATAATTCTTTCTCTCTTTATTTCTTCAGGAGTTTTTTCTTTTAAGGTTTTATCTTTATCTGCTTCATTTTTAGGATTAAAAGTATTTTTTGGTTGTTCTAAATTTTTGTCTTTTAAAGATTTTTCTAGTTCTTCTTTTTCAGAGCTTAAAAATTTATTATTTTCTTCTTTGATTTTCTTAAATTCAGGATTATTTTCAAAAACTGTTTCTTCTAGCTCTTTTTCTTTTTCTAATTTTTTATCTGGGTCAAGTTCTAATGATTTTCTTTTTAATTCTCTAATTTCTCTTCCATCAAATAAAATTGTAGAAGTAACTCCAGCTACAGTAACTGCCGCACCAAAACCTGCGCCCACCGCCAGTGGTGAAAGAGACATCATAGGAGTAATACCAGTAACTGATGAAAGGATTGCAAAACCAATTGGAGGTATAGCTGCACAAGAAATGCCAGCTACAAAACTTAAAAATACTCTTTTATTCCTATCTTTAATTAATTGTTTTAATCTATTAGTAACTTTTTTATATTCTTTCTCATTTTCAGTTGTAGTGAAATCTTCATTTACTTTAATATCCATAAAATCCTCTTTTCTATTTACCTCTATTTTCTAAAAGCCCATTTCTTTTTAAAACATTATATATACAAGCATAACTCCTTTTTGAGTAAAATCTAGAAAATTGTCTAATACTTGCTTTACTTCTTTTAAATAGACTACAAATATATTCTTCTTCTTTTTTAGAAATAGTATTAATAGGTTTTCTATTTTTATTTCCATGCTCTAAAGAAAACTCATTATCTAGTATTTCTTTTTTTAATTTTAGAATATATTTTTCATGATAACCAGTTAATTCCGCTATCTCTTTATATGTCATATATGTGTCATTTTTTAGTTTTTTTATAATTAATGAAGCGGCATCATACTTTCTTTTATTCATTTATACCACCTTGAGAACATTATACCATAAGGTAATAAAATTGCAAAACTATTTTTAACAAAGTTGTATAAAACACTATAATATTATATAATTAGAATGAAAACTATAAAGGAGGATAGAATTAAGTTAGCGCCAGGCCATTTATGGTGACGAGGATAGTAGTTATCGAAATATCGGCGGATGCTACTACGGGGAGACTCGTTAGATACATAACAAAATAGTAAAATATCACTTACTACTAAAAAGTGTATCAAAAAAACAATAAAGGAGATTAAAACATGTGTGGAATAGTTGGTTATATAGGCAAAAAAGATATTGCACTTAAAGTATTAACCGATGGACTAAGTGCTCTTGAATATAGAGGTTATGACTCTGCAGGAGTAGCTTATAAATTTGATAATAATGTAAAGATAATTAAATCTTTAGGAAAAATTGAAAACCTAAAAAATGAACTTAATAATGGTGAAGAAAGTAATCTTGGTATTGGACATACTAGATGGGCTACTCACGGAAAACCAAGTACTACAAATTCTCACCCTCATAATGTGAATAAAATAACAATTGTTCACAATGGAATTATAGAAAATTATGAAGAAATAAAAAACGAACTAAAACAACAAGGATATACATTTAAAAGCGAAACTGATACAGAAGTAGCTTGTGCATATATAGATTATATTTATAGTAAGACAAAAAATATGTTAGAAACTATAAAAAAATGTGAAGAAAAATTTACTGGTAGTTATGCTTTTGGAATTATTAATGAAGATGAATTAGACAGACTATATGCATGTAGAAAAGATAGTCCATTAATAATTGCTAAAAAAGATAATAGTTTCTTTATAGCATCAGATGTACCAGCAATATTAAAATACACTAATAATTATTATTTACTTGATAATTATGACATTGCTGTGCTTAAAGACAGTGTTTCTTTTTATGATAAAGAATTAAATAAAATTAATAAAGAGTTAAATACTTTTGAAGGAGACCTAGAAGCTGCTGAAAAAGGTGGATATGAACACTTTATGCTAAAAGAAATTCATGAAATAGACAAAGTAATTAAAAACACAACATATTCATATATAGAAAACGGTATTTCTACCTTACTAGAAAAGACACCAGATTTATCAAAATATAGTAAAATTGATATTGTTGCATGTGGTAGTGCATATCACACTGGTATGGTTGGAAAATATTTAATAGAAAACTATGCAAATATACCAGTTAATGTTGAAGTTGCAAGTGAATACAGATATGAAAAACACTTTTTTGATAAGAAAACATTAATAATTTTTGTCTCACAATCTGGGGAAACTGCAGATACCTTAGCTTGCTTAAGAATTGCCAAAGAACATGGTATTGATACACTTGCTATTGTAAATGTTGTAGGTTCTTCTATTGCACGTGAAGCTGATAAAGTAATATATATAAAAGCCGGTCCTGAAATAGCAGTTGCAACAACAAAAGCATATTCTGCCCAACTTTCTGTTTTTTCATTACTTGCTTTATCACTTGGTATTAGAAATGCAAACATCAATGTGGAACAAGCAAATAAGTTAACCAAAAAAATAAAAGAACTACCAAAATTAATAAATGAATGCTTAAAATCTGAATATAATAATATTGCAAATAAAATTTTTCTAAAAGAAGACATATATTTTATTGGTAGAGGAATAGACTATGCAATTGCATTAGAGGGAAGCCTTAAATTAAAAGAAATATCATATATTCATAGTGAAGCTTATGCAGCTGGTGAATTAAAGCACGGCTCAATTGCTTTAATTGATAAAAACACACCAGTAATAGCGATAGTTACAGATAAAAATATCGCAGAAAAAACAATAAGTAACATTAAAGAAGTAAAAGCTCGCGGAGCATATGTAATATTAGTAATAACTGAGGAGCTAAACGATAATTTTGATTTTGATGATGAAAAAATCGTTGTACCAAATTCTTCTAACTTAATACAAGCAATATTAACAATACTTCCATTACAATTACTTTCTTATAGTGTTGCAAAATTAAGAGATTGTGATATAGATAAACCTAAAAATCTAGCTAAGTCTGTAACTGTAGAGTAAATAGATTTATCTTTATAAACATATAAATTAATGATATAATCAAGTTAGGAGGTAAACATGGCAAGATTTTGTGAAAAGTGTGGAAAAGAAATAGAAGAAAATAGTTCGTTTTGCTCAAATTGTGGAGCAGCTGTAGGTAATACTAATCAAAATATAAATACTTCATATAATCCTAAATCTAAAATAGGTGCTGGTATTCTTGGAATTTTATTAGGAGCTTTTGGAATACATAATTTCTATTTAGGATATAATGGAAAAGCAGTAGCACAATTATTAATCACAGTTTTAACTTGTGGAATTGCATCAGTTGTTTCAGGAATTTGGGGATTAGTTGAGGGTATCATGATACTTACTGGAAACATCGACAAAGATGCTAATGGTGTGCCACTTGAAAATTAGTAACAGATTATTAAATATAATTATTATTGGTTTAATATTAGTTTTACCAATAATAATTTTTATTTTAGATATTAAATTTGACTGTTTATTTAAAACTTACCTTAATATAGAATGCCCAGCATGTGGCTTAACCAGAGCTTATTATGAACTTTTTTCATTTAATATAATAAACTCTCTTAAATATAATTTACTTGCAATACCACTTGCTATTTTTGCTATAATATCTGTTATATTCCTAACTATTGATACTTTTAAAAATCAAAAAAATTACTTAAAAAGCTTAAATAAATTTTTTTCAAAACATTATTTACTTATAATAATCATACTAGCAATAAATATGATTATAAACAATATAAAATAAGAGCAGGTTTTAATTAACTTGCTCTTATACTATTTATATAATAATTAATTTTTCCAGCCCATGCAGTACTTTCTGCATATTTAGTGTTTATTGCCTCAGGTGTTGTAAGACCCTCGCTTATATAATTATAATATAAGTTATCAATCATACCTTTTATACCCTCATCAATTGTAGGATAAGACCTATAAGACCCACCATTACAACTAGGAGTTCCTTTTTGACCTCCAACATTATTACATTGTTTAGTTAGCGTACTACAACCATACTTACATCCAGTTTCATGAAGTACTATGGCCACAGCTAAATACGGATCAACTCCACGTTCTAATGAGTATTCAGCAAACAGTTGTCCTTTTCCAGTTAAAGTTGAACCTAAATTTCTATTTAATTTGGCAACTAATTCTTTCATAGTTAAACCATCATATACTATTTTTGATTCTTCAATTGCAACTTGAATAGCTTCTTGTTTAAGAGCTTTTGTCTTTTCATCCTCAGCTGTTCTTACCATTGTTAAATTTTCATTTTCTATGGTACTTGCAAATGTTGCATTAGCGCTCGCAGACGTAATTACTGCTATGCCTACAAATGTTAGGCAATACATAGTTGGTTTAAATATTTTTTTAACCAACTTTTTAAAGTCTTGTTTCACTAATTTCACCTCATAATCCTTAATGGACTAGTAAATTATAACATATACACATGGAAATTTCAATAAATCAGGCTATATTTTAGTTTACATTTTTTTGTAAAGTTTTACATATACTAATATAAAGTTCTTTAAAACAATATATAAAAGTGGTATAATTTAACACCGACTTAAGGAAAGAAAGGGTGTGAAAAACAATGCATTTACTTAAAGATTTTAGTGATTTTTTAGAAACAATTATCGGTATTGAAAGTAACTATATTTTACTATTTTTATATACTATATTTACAATTGTAATTATTAAATTAATTACAAAAGTTTTAATAAAAATATATGATAAGTTTTCTGATAACGAAAGAAAAATATACATTTTTAACAAAAAAACAAGAATTGTAGGAACTGTTACTATTTTTATATTATTACTTTTAATTTGGGAAACACACTTACAAAACTTTATTTATTTAATTAGTTTTATATCTGCTGGTATTGCATTGTCATTAAAAGATATAATCCTAAACTTTTTCTCTGGTATATATATTAGACTTAAAAAACCGTTTGACGTAGAAGATAGAGTCGTTGTAAATGAAATTGAAGGAGACGTTGTAAATATAAATACTATGAACTTTGAAGTACTAGAAATTAGTAATAGAGAAGACGGGGAACAAAGTACCGGAGTTATAATAAATATTCCAAACTCTGTTGTATTTACAACTCCTATTAAAAACTATACAAAAGTATTTAAATATATTTGGAACGAAATCACTGTAAAAATACCACTTGATTCTAATGTTAAAAAAGTAAAATCAGAATTATATAGAATTGTTAATACAAATGAAGTTATACAGCAAATTCCAAATAAAATGGAAAATCAAATAAATAATGCTATAACTGACTATAGAATATTTTATAATAAATTAAAACCAATAATTTATACAAAAGTTGTAGATGATCATATAGAGCTTAGTGTAAGATACTTAGTTCACCCTAAAAAAGCAAGAAATGTAGAAAGTGATATTTGGAACAAGATATTAGCTTCAAAAGAAAAAATTGAATTATTTAAATAAGCATGGTTACTCTTCCCATGCTTTTATTTGAATTTCTATGTAATCATTTTTATCAATTTTTTTATTATTATAAGTTAATTTATAAATTTCATCTTGTTTTGTTTCGTTATTTAAAATAAAATTATTTGTCTTACTATCATTTAATATATTTTCTTTTTTACTACCCTTAAATAATTTTGGACTTAGTCCCCTACTACTTTTTATTTCTATACTATAATTTATTATTTTTTTGTTTATTTTATCATTCATATAATTTGTTATTTTAAAATTATAACTATCACTACTCTTTAATTCTTTACTCGTAAGTCTAATACCCTGAACAGATGTATCATCTAAATTAATAGCTTTACTTTCACTAAAAAGATTATCTTCACTAGTATAATTATCAATAATAAGAATTCCCATTATAATAATTAAAATTCCTATAAAAACTAAAATAATTTTTTGAAAACTCCTCATAACTTCACCTAATATAATGTTATCACATATTATTTTAATATAAAAGTATAATAAATATTGAAAAACAAATATTTTTTTGATAAAATATTGTTACTTCATGGCGTATATGGTGAAGTGGTTAACACACCGGTTTGTGGCACCGGCATGCGTGGGTTCGATCCCCACTATACGCCCCATAAAAATAAAACAGCCCGATTTCCCGGGTTTTTTTAATGTTTTAATTTATACTACGTACTTTTTTATGCATTTTTTTATTAAAATACAACACTTTAGAAAATACTTATAATATGGTAAAATAAAAAATAGAACAGTTAGGTGAAACTATATGAATGAAAAAGATTTTGATTCTAGCTTAAACACTTATCAAGAAAAACAAAAACAAAAATATTATATAAAACAATTACAGTGGGATATGGCAATAGGATTACAACAAGTAGATAATTTAAAACCATCAAAATATCTTAAAGAAATTAGTAAAAAAAATATTTTAGGCGAATTAACAATTAAAGAAGTAGAAAAAAGTTTAAAAAAATATTACACAACAAAAGAAAATCAAAAAGATATTAATAATAATGAATTAGAATGTGACTTTGTATCTATGAGAATTGTAGAATTATTGAGTCTTGATAATTTTGAATTATCTGTAGATTATTTAAAATATATTCATAAATATCTATTTCAGGACATATATGATTTTGCAGGAGAGTTTAGAAAAATTGATTTTTCAAAACATGAAAAAATATTAAACAACGATTCGGTTGCATATGGAGAATCTAAAACATTAAATGAGTCATTAGAATATGATATAGCTAAAGAAAAAGAAAAGAATTATAAAGATATGTCCATTGTAGAAGTGATTAAAAATATTACTGATTTTACATCTAACATATGGCAAGTACATCCTTTTAGAGAAGGTAACACTAGAACAACAGCAGTATTCATAGAAAAATATTTGATTAGTCTAGGATACAAAGTAAATAACTCATTATTTAAAGATAAATCGGTATATTTTAGAAATGCATTAGTTAGAAGTAATTATTTTAATAATTATTTAAATATAAAAGAAGATAAAACTTATTTAATTAAATTTTATGAAAATTTATTATTAGGTAAACATAATAATTTACATTCAGAAGATTTAATTGTGAAGGAATTATTTTAGGGAGGTATATTGTGTACAATCTTGCTAAATAACTAATTATAGTCAACTTTATTTTAAAACATCAAGATTAGAAAATAATACATATTTAAAATTGTTCTTGCAATCTCCCTCATTTAGTGTCAACATACTCACTAAACAATCTATTAAACTTATTTCATTGATTAGAAATAAGTTTTTTTATAAAAAAAGCTATGCTTAATACTTAGCATAACCCATTTTTGATGTTGGAACAAATCCATTTTCTGCTTCTAATAAATCAGGTATACGATTTACTATATCAGCACATGTTAGTTCAACAGTTGCTGGTTTTTCTACTACTACCCTCGTACTTGGTTCACCAACAATTGTCCAATCGTTTTTATCTACCACTTCAGGCGCATATACTTTACCAATACATTCTATTTCCATTTCTACTCCTTCTTCTGTTTCAACATTAATAACGGCACTCATACCAATTGCATTACCTGCTGGTATTGTCATATTTAAAGTAGAAGAAGTTAAGTCTTTATCATATGTTATAGGAACACATTTTTGAGTTTGTTTAGTAATAGTTAAATTAAATCTATCTGCTAACCAACCTGCAACATTCCACATGTAACTTGGTAAAAATTCCCCATTTTCAATTAATTTACTTCTTTCTTCCGGACTAATATTATCTACTACTGCAATTTGTTTATCAAAATCTTCTAAACTTAATCCAGCACCATGTGCTTTAGCAAGCGCTATTCCATAGTCCTCTACATTATAACTAGAACTTCCCTTTATTTTAGTAATTTTATGAGTAGAACCAGCTAAACTATAAATCAAGTTTCCCCAAAAATAATCTTGATAACCACAACCTGTAATACTACATCCATTTTCCTTTGCAAGTTTATCTATTTCTCCAGTTAAATTAGGATTAGAATTCCAACTATAAAAAGCTTCTTCACAAGTTGTAATTGCATTAATTCCCAATCTAGCACAAATAAGTAAAATATCTCCAACATCTTTTAACAAGCTCATAGTTGTAACAATTACAACATCTGGTTTTAATTCTTTTAAACGTTCTTCAACAATTTTTTCATCTTCTACAAAAACATTTCTCTTACCAGTTCCAATGATATCTCCAATATCAGTTCCAATAACATCTGGATTAATATCAAAAGCCCCAATAATTTCCATGTTTCGCTCAAGTGCATACTGCATTGTATACTTACTCATCTTACCTGTACCATACTGTACAACTTTTATTTTCTCCATCTTCCCTCCTTTATTATAATTATAAAATTCCACGTTTATTATAACAATTACAAAAATCAAAACTTTACACATTTATACATGACAACCGTCTACTCCCTTTCATTTTTTACTCATAAAATAACTTAGAAAAGGAGTGAAAAAAGAATGTATTACGACGAACGTAACAACTACTTTGATTATATGAACCAAGACTTTGATCTTGAAAACGAAATAAAAAACACTGAATATGACATGAACATTAAAGAAAATGACTACTTTGATATTAATAATTTCAATGTTTATAATTTTAGGCCAGAAAAACAAAATAATATTACAAACCCAACAGTTGGATTTAATAGAGGTAACATGTTTAATGACATCTATGATGGATATAAAAACTACAATTATAAAATTATGGTAAAAGGAGAAAGAGATAGCTTACTACTTAATATACAAATGCTAGCTTTTGCATTAAATGACCTACAACTTTATCTAGATCTTAACCCAAATGACAAACAAACACTAGAACTATTTAATAAATATAATCAAGAACTACAAAAATATACTGATGCTTTTGAAAAAAAATACGGTCCACTTACATCTTGTGGAGTTAAATACCAAAACGAATTTACTTGGATTAAAAATCCATGGCCTTGGGATAAAGGAGGTAACAAATAATGCTTAAATACGAAAAATGCTTACAATATCCAATAAATATTAAGAAAAAAGATTTAAGAATGGCTAAATTACTCTTAGCACAATTTGCGGGTCCAGACGGCGAACTAGCTGCTTCACTTAGATATTTCTCTCAAAGATTTACTATGCCTGATGAAAGAGGAAAAGCTTTACTTAATGACATCGCAATAGAAGAAATTGGGCATATCGAAATGATACAAACCATGATTAATCAATTACTAAAAGATGCTACAATTGAAGAAATAAAAGCTAATAATCTAGAAGCTTGGTACACTGAACATAACAAAGGTATATATCCAATGGATGCTAATGGAGTACCATTTACTACTGCTTATATAGGTGTTACTGGAAACCCACTAATTGACCTATCAGAAGATATGGCCGCAGAAGAAAAAGCTCGTGGTGTATATGAAAACTTAATGAACCTAACAAATGACCCAGATATACTTGGACCACTTAACTTCTTAAGACAAAGAGAAGTAGTACATTTTAATAGATTTAAAGAATTATATAATTTTTATAAAGAAAAAGGGATAAAATAGGTAAAAACAAATACCTATTTTTTATTTTACTCTCCTTGACTAAAACAAATATAAATAATATAATTTTGATAGTTTAAGGAGGAAGAAATGCTTAAATTAGAAAACATCACTTACAAAAAAAATGGAAAAACTATTCTAGATAATATAAATTTAAATATAGAAAGTGGAAAATTATTTGTAATAACTGGCCCTAATGGTAGTGGTAAAAGTACACTTGCTAAAATAATTATGGGGCTAATAAAACCTACAAATGGAAAGATAATACTTAATGATAAAGACATAACTAACTTACCAATACACGAAAGAGCTAATTTAGGTATATCTTATGCATTTCAAACACCTGTAACTTTTAAAGGACTAACTGTTAAAAATCTTTTTGATGCAGTAAAAAAAGATACAGAATTTGAAATCATAAAAAGTTACTTAAGAAAAGTAGGATTATGTGCTAGAGAATACATAAATAGAGATTTTGATGATACATTATCTGGTGGAGAAAGAAAAAGAATAGAAATTGCTTTAATACTTTATAAAAATGGAATTTTAAATATTTTTGATGAACCAGAAGCTGGTATCGATTTATGGAGCTTTGATAATTTAATTAAAATCTTTAAAAACAAAAATAAAAACAAAACAACAATAATAATTTCACATCAAGAAAAAATATTAAAACAAGCTGATGAGTTTATCATTTTAAACAATGGAAAAATTTCTAACAACAGACACTTTCTAAAAAATATTAAAAAACCTTGCAAAAATTGTAAGGAGGTTAATCATGAATAAATACACAGAAAAACTATTAAAATTATTAAATATAACTACTTTAAAAGATGCATATAACATAAGAGAAGATGGAAAATCTATAAAACGAGTTTCAACCAAAAACATAATCATAGAATCACACAAAAATAAACCAGGCCTAAAGATCACAATAAAAAAGAACACAAAGAATGAAAACCTATATATACCTGTAATAATTACGAAAGAAAATATAGAGGAAACTGTATATAATGATTTTTATATTGAAGAAAATGTGGAAGTAAACATAATTGCTGGCTGTGCAATTCACAATGATGGAGAAAAAACAAGTATTCATAAAGGAGTTCATACCTTCTACGTAGGAAACAATTCAAAAATAACCTACACTGAAGAACATTTGGGAAACATAAATAACTTAAATAACAAAATAATAGATAATACAACAAACCTAAACATTAATGAAAACTCTACATTTAACATGTTTACTATCCAAAAAGGTGGAGTTTATAAATCAAAGAGGATAACAAATGCAACTATAGAAAAAAACTCAAACCTAAACATTAATGAAAAACTTATAATCTCAAATGAAGAAGAAGTTAACTCTTTATTTAACATTAACTTAAACGGAAAAAAATCCTCCTTAAAAATTACTTCCAAAACAATTGCTAAAGATAACTCTTCTTCCACATTTAAGTCAAATGTAATTGGAAATAACGAATGTTTCGGACATATAGAATGTGATGCAATAATAATGGATAAAGCAACCGTTACTTCTTTACCAGCAGTTACTGCTAAAAACAAGGATGCAAACCTAACTCATGAAGCAGCAATAGGAAAAATTGCTAAAGAAGAAATAGAAAAACTTATGACTTTAGGTTTATCTCCAAAAGAAGCAGAAAACACAATTATTAATAGCTTTATTAATTAAACACCTTTTGGTGTTTTTTTAACATCTAACATCTTTTTTAAAACAACGAACTGCAAATAAATAAAATAAAGTTGCATAAAAACACAAAATAACCACTCCTCTTTTAACACTTAAATTAATATTATTCTCAATATTAAAAAGTAAAATATTTATTTTATTATTAAATATAGTAAAATCCAAATATGGTAGAAAACTATATTCTAAAAAACTAATAAAAGGTACCATAAAACTAAATACTGTCATTCCTCCTACTGCTAAGGCTAAACTTATACTAACTGCTAAAGCTGTATTAAAATAAATTGTGGATAAACTAAAAGATATCAACATTACAAATAATACTGGAATTAAAAAGATTAAATATGTTTTAAAATAATTAACAAAAAACGAAACCTCACAAACTTTTCCATTAATAATTACCAAATCATTAATAAACAAACCCTCTGCTCCAATAAAAATCATTGTAAAAATAATCATCAATATACTTAAAACTAAACTAAAAAATAATGTAACTAAAACCATAGAAACAAACTTTGAAAACAATATTTTCCACCTTTTATAAGGCATTGTAAAAAGTAATTTAATTGTCTTATCTTGAAACTCATTTGTTACAATTTGACTAGCCATTATAACTATTACAATTAAAAGAAACATAAGAAGTGTATAACTAAATTTAACTGTTTGTTTGCTTTTGTTAAAATAATCTTTTTCATGCATTAAACTATAGTCATATATTTTATTATTTTCTTCTATTTCTTTTTCTAATTTATTAACATCTTTTTTTAAATAATTATTTTTATCAATTAGAACATCTACATTATCATAATACACTAAATTATCTTCATAATCTCTTTTACTAATTATTATACATGAGAATAAAGTAACTAAAATAATTGAAATTAAAATAATTTTAAAACTCATTTTACAACATAACTTTTTTAACTCAAATAAAATTAGTTTAAACATTAACTTTCCTCAAAAAATATGTTTTCTAAATTTTTTTCACCTTTTTTAATTTCAATAATTTTATGTATCTTATGGTCTTTTATAATTGCTACTTTATCACAAATATTTTCAAGCTCAGAAAGTATATGTGAAGAAATAATTATAGCCATATTATATTTCTTTTTTAAATAAACCAAAATATTTCTTAACTCTTTTATACCAATAGGATCAAGTCCATTAATTGGTTCATCTAATATTAATAACTTAGGATAAGAAATTAAAGCTATTCCTAAAGCTAAACGTTGTCTCATTCCTAAAGAATAAGTACTAACTGGTTTATCTATATAACTTTCCATTTTTAGTAACTTAACAACTTCATACAATTTTCTTTTACTTAAATTTTTTCCAAGCAAATTAAAAAACTCTAAATTTCTTTTGCCACTTAAATAATTATATAAGTTAGGGCTATCAACTACTGCTCCTACATTTTTAAGAGCTTCTTCAACCTCTTTCTTAACTGAATGGTTATCTATGTATATTTCACCAGAATTTGTACTATAAATACCTAAAACCATTTTTAACAAGGTGCTTTTACCTGCTCCATTACATCCAACCAAACCAAATATTGTATTATTACTAATTTTTAAACTTATGTTAGATAATATTTTTTCATCATTTATATATTTACTAACATTTTCAATTTTCAGTACATACATTTTTTACCCTCCTGGAGTTAATTTAACATAATTTAAAACACTTGTAAAATTGCAAAAACGCGGGTTTTTGAGCAAAAAAAAGAGATAAAATTAAAATATCTCTTAAGCAAAAATTATAAATTTTAAAACATTTTTTTATCAACTAATTAATTTCTGACAAATTTACATTTTCTTCATAAATTAAATCACTAAATTCTTTCTTAAACAATTCAATATCTTTCTTTTTAGCATCTTCATATATATTTTTTGCGTGAACTACTGCCTTATATATATGCTTAATTTTTAATTCCTTATCATTGTCATAAACTGCATAACCAAAAGCGTTTCCTAAAAGAGTAAGCGTAATATCAGGATACCTACTACTAATTTCATAAATTCTTTTATATTCACTAGTCATACTTGTTAAAAATTTAAAGATTTTTTCTTTAACATAATCCGTATAATTAAATTTAACTCCAGTTTGTTTTTCAAGTTTAGGATAAGTTCCCATAAGTATTTTAACAGTATCTTCAAAGCTAGGTTCAGCTACATCTACCTTTTGAAAACGTCTTAAAAACGCCCTATCCCTTAAAATATATGTCTCATACTCTTCAGTCGTAGTAGCACCAATCATTTTTATTACTCCACGGTCTAAACCAGGTTTTAACATATTGGCAAAATCAATATCTGTTTTATTATTTTTTCCAACAAGTAAATGAACTTCGTCAATAAACAAAATAATATTTTCTCGATCTTTAATTTCATCAACTAAAAGTTGTAATCTATTTTCTTCTTGTCCATCAATTTCAGTTGTTCCAAGTAGTGATGTAATATTTATTTTAATAAGTTCAAAATTCTTTAAAGCATCTGGTACTTCTCCTCTTTGCATTAAATAACCGAGCCCCTCAACAATCGCAGTTTTACCAATACCTGCTTTACCAACTAATAACGCTGACTTCTCAGGTGTTAGTAAAATTAAAATCATTTCTTTAATTTCCTTTTCTCTAGCAATTGCTGGATTAGTAACATATTCCTTTTTAGTATAATTTTCTCCAAAAGTTTCTAAGATACTATACTTTTTAGGTTGAATTTTTTCATTTTCATCCTCATCATAACTTTCATAATATTTTACTTGTTCTTCTAATTTTTTAACATCATCTTCATCGTACATATCCTCACACTCCTGCACTATAAATATTGTATCAAAAATATCTGTGTATTTAAATAACAAATTAATATGTAATATTTTTTTGAAAAAACACATAATAAATATAGTAAAAACAATTGACATAGTTTTATAAATTTAATATAATACTTATGCAGATGCCTGATTAGCTCAGTCGGTAGAGCGGACGGCTGTTAACCGTTAGGTCGCAGGTTCGAGTCCTGCATCAGGCGCCATTTATTAAATATAACCACAAATGTGGTTTTTTTTCTTTACTTTTATTATTAAATTCACATAAATCTCTTTATCCTTACTAACTCATCTACTTAAAAAATCAAATCTTTTTTATTTGTTTTTTCATTTCAAACTTTTAGTTCTTATTTTTTTTACTCATTAATATATTTAAATGGTGAATATAATGTCAGAACAAATTACAGTAGGTATTCCAAGATCTCTTCTATTTTATTATTATAAAACATTGTGGATAAATTATTTAAAAGCATTAAACATAAATTATATAATAAGCCCTAAAAGCAATAAAAAAATACTAGAAGATGGTATTACTTTAACAAATAGTGAGGCTTGTTTAGCCCTAAAATTACATATGGGACATGTTAATAGTATAAAAGATAAATGTGATTATGTTTTAGTTCCAAGAATTGGAAAACTAAAGAAAAATGAAGTAGTATGTACAAACTTTAATGCACTTTATGATATAACTAGAAACACATTTAATACTAAAATATTAAACTACAATTTAGACATTAAAAAAAACAATAGTGAATGTAAAGAATTAATTAAATTAGGACGAAAATTAGGTAAGAACTCCTTTACTTGTATGAAAGCTTTACTAAAAGCTAAAAAGAAAGTAAAAGAAGAACAACAAAAAAAACTCAAACAAGAACAAATTTTATTTAAAACAAAAAACAAAAAAATTATTTTGGTAGGACACCCATATAATGTTTACGATTCATTAATAAGTGAAGAAATAAAGACAATATTAAAAAAAGAAAATATAACAACTATTATTAATCCAGAAATAAAAAACAAAAATAGCTATAAAAAAATAATGCCTACCCTATATTTTTCTTTTCATAAAAAAATTGTATCAATTATTGTAAATTATAACAAAAAAGTAGATGGAATTATCTATCTTTCATCTTTTCCATGTGGTACTGACTCACTTATTTTTGACATGATAAAACGAAAAATAAATAACAAACCAATCATAAATATTATATTAGATGAATCAACTAAAGAGGCAGGATTAATTACTAGAATAGAAAGTTTTATAGACATTATAAAGGAGAAAGAAAATGCTTAAAATAACGTTCGCACATTGTGGTGAGTATTATTATCAAATTTATTATCTAACTAAAAATTTAACCAATGCCAAAATCATTATCCCACCAATTACATCTAAAAAAACAATAGAACTTGGAAATAAATATTCTCCAGACCTTATTTGTTTGCCATTTAAATATAATTTAGGAAACTTTATTGAAGCACTTGAAAACGGTGCAAATGTAATAATACATGCTGGTGGCGGATGTAAATATGGATATTATCCTGAAGTACAAGAACAAATATTAAAAGACTTAGGCTACAATTTTAAATTTTATAATTTAATAAGTGAACATACTTTTTCAATAAAAAAAGTTTATCTAATTTTTAAAGAATTAAATCCAAAATTAAAAATCACACATTTTATAAAAACACTTATTTATTCTTTTTCTTTAATGAAAAAAATAGATAAAATAGATGATTATATAAGATTAAATAAATCAAAAACAAAAGAAAAAGAAAAAATTACAATTATTAGAAATAATTTTAACAATAAATCACTAAAAATTAAAAGTTTGATTAAATTACAAATATTATATTTTAAAACAATTCTTTCTTTAAAAAAACTAAAAAAAGATAAAAACAAACATATAAAAATAGGGATTATTGGAGAATTATACACTAATATGAACAAACAAGCCAATAATAATTTAGAAGAAAAACTATTTAATCTAAATATTATAATTAAAAGATGTACTAACGCAAGTTATTTACTCTTGTATAAATTATTAATAGAGCCATTCTTATTATTTAAAATTAGAAAATATGCAAAATATAATTTGGGTGCTGATGCACACGATAATATTGCAAGAATGTTATACTTAAAAAAACATAAATTTGATGGTGTAATACATATCAAACCATTTGGATGTACTCCTGAAATAGGTGTAATAAATATTTTAGAAAAAGTAAGTGAAGATATTAATTTACCAATTATGTTTTTAACTCAAGATATTCAAGATGCAGAAGAAGGAATTAATACAAGAATTGAAGCATTTAATGACATGCTCATAATGAGAAAGGAGCAAAAAATTGATTAATGGTTATTTAGGTGTAGATATAGGTTCAGTTTCTACTAAAGGTGTAATTATTGATAAAAATAGTAATATTTTAGCTAAATCATATATTTATACAAAAGGAAATCCTATAACTGCGGTTAAGGAATTAATTAATATTCTACATAAAGAAACAAAAAAACAAAAAATTATCATAAAAGGAATTGGATGCACAGGAAGTGCAAGAAAACTAATAGGTACTTTACTTGATGCAAATGTGGTAAAAAATGAAATTACTGCTCATGCAGTTGGAACAATTCATTTTCATCCAGATGTAAAAACAATTTTAGAAATCGGAGGACAAGACTCCAAAATAATACTAATAAATAACAAAATAGTTACAGATTATGCAATGAATACTTTATGTGCAGCTGGTACTGGTGCATTCTTATCAAGTCAAGCTAAAAGACTAGGTATTTCTATTGAAGATTTCAGCGAAATAGCACTTAAAAGCAATAATCCAACTAAAATTGCCGCAAGATGTACTGTTTTCGCAGAATCAGATTTAGTTCATAAAGCACAAATTGGTCATAAAAAAGAAGATATAATAGCAGGTCTTTGTAAAAGCATTGTACTTAATTATTTAAATAATGTTGGAAAAAACAAAAAAATAAAACCTCCTATAGTATTTCAAGGAGGTGTAAGCAAAAACAAAGGTGTTATAAAATATTTTGAACAAGAATTAAATGAAAAAATAATTGTTGATGAAAATGGTCATTTAATGGGTGCAATAGGAATAGCATTATTAGCTTTAAAAAATGCAAATGGAAAAACATATAACCTAGATATTAAAAATACTGAATTTGAAACAATTGGTAAAGATTGTGAAAAATGTCCAAACAATTGTGAAATAATTAAAGTATATAAAGACAAAACTCTTATAGATACATATGGTAACAAATGTGAAAAAGGATTAGAAAATTAACAACTTATAAATACAATTAATTAAAAATAACACTAACATTCCTATAAAGGTTGGAATTATAAAAGCATAAACCATCCACTTAAAACCGCATTCTTTTTTTATGGTTAAAAGCGTCGTAGCGCACGGGAAATGCATAATAGAAAACAAACATACACTTAAAGCAGTCATTATACTCCAACCATTATTTACAAGCAATTCTTTTAAAGAACTTAAGCTACTTACATCAACCATATTACCAGTTCCAAGATATCCCATAATAATTATTGGTAAAACAATTTCATTAGCTGGCAAAGCCAAAATAAATGCAAACAATATAATTCCATCTAAACCAAGTAAATTTGCAAAAGGGTCTAGAAAATCACTTATATGCTTTAACAAACTAACATCTGAAACATGAACATTCGCAAGAAAATAAATTAACAACCCTGCAGGAGCTGCTACTTTTATAGCTCTAGCTAAAACAAATAAAGTTTTATCAAAAATACTTCTAATTATAACTGAAGCTATTTTTGGTTTTTTATAACTAGGTAATTCTAGAGAAAAATGTGAAGGTATTCCTTTTAAAACAGTTAAAGAAAGTAATTTAGAAACTAACAAAGACATTAAAACCCCACATAATATTAATCCAACTAATACTAAAGTAGTTAATATACTTGAAGAAGAAACAAAGAAAATACCAGTCAAAGCTATTAAAAGAGGAAACCTACCATTACAAGGTATAAAATTATTAGTGAGAATAGCCACTAACTTATCTCTTGGGCTATCAATTATTCTACTTCCAACTACCGCACATGCATTACAACCAAACCCCATAGCCATAGTTAATACTTGTTTTCCATGTGCCCTACATTTTCTAAATATCTTATCAAAATTAAAAGCTATACGTGGAAACAAACCACTTTCTTCTCCTAAAGCAAAAAGTGGAAAGAAAATAGCCATAGGCGGTAACATAACAGATATTACCCAAGTTAATGTACCATAAACACCATCCACTATTGGCTTATAAATAAAATCAGGAATGTTTAATAATATACACAGTTCATTTAACTTATTTACAAAATAAGAAAACATATTACTTAAAAAATCACTAGGATAATTAGCAAAAACTATGGTTATATAAAAAACTAAAGCTAATAACAAACAAGAAAAAGGTATACCATAACGCTTTTTAGTAATTATTTTATCAAAAATTAAAGTCTTATCTTTATATTTGCTTACAGTTGTTACTTCATTGTAAATTCTTTCAGCTTCCTTATTTATTTTATAACTAACTATATCATTATTATTATTAAAATTTTCGTCTCTTAATAATAAATTGATTTCTTCTGTTAATATATTTACTTTAAAAATCTCATTTATACTTTTAACAATATTTTTATCTCCCTCTAAAAGCCTTATTGCAATAAACCTACTATTTAAATTTAACTTAAAATCATCTATTAATTTAGATAATTTTTTTATTTTTTCTTCAAGTTTTCCATAATTTATATAAAAATCGCTTCTAACTTCTTCTTTTAGGCCGCTTAAAATATCTTTAATTCCATCCTTAGTTTTTGCACTGCATAAAATTACTTTAACTCCAAGAATTTCTTCTAATTTTTCTTTATCAATATTAATATTTTTTTTACGAGCAACATCCATTTGATTTAAACAAATTAAAACATTTTTATTAGCTTCAATTATTTGAAGAACTAAATTCAAATTTCTCTCTAGTAAACAAGCATCACAAACAATAATATTTTTATAATATTTTCCAAAAGCAATTACATCTCTTGCGATTAACTCTTCTTCACTTAAATGCATCAAAGAATAAGTTCCAGGTAAATCAATTAAAGTAATATTCTTATCAAACTTGCATACACCTTCACTTTTTGATACAGTTTTCCCACTCCAGTTTCCTGTATGTTGATGCATACCTGTAAGAAAATTAAAAATACTACTTTTTCCTACATTAGGGTTTCCACTTAATATTACAGTTTTCTTATCCATAATACTTTTCAACCTCAATATACTTTGATTCCCTATTCCTTAAAGCAATTCTACTTCCCTTAACTTCATAACATACTGGGTCATTAAACATACTATTAAATCTTTTTATAATTTTCACCCCAGGAACAACGCCTAAATCATTTAATCTTCTTCTTTCCCTTCCAAGTATTAAAATATCTTTTACAACTAAAGCTTCATCCATTTTTCCTTCATTTAGAGTCATAACCAAACCCTCCTATACTTCATTTATAGTATATGAAAGAGAAAAAATGAAGTTAAAAAAAGACAAACCTAAGCTTGTCATAAAATCGGTGAAAAAAGTCTACAAATTAATCCAATAAAAGTTTTTAATTTTCCTATACTTTTTATATCTTTTTTTGTAAATTGTTTTGATTTTTTAATATCATTTTCAAAATCTTTTATCATACTTTTTGCTGTCTTTTTACTTTTAATAAATAAATTATTTTCGTAATTCAATCTAAAACTTCTACTATCAAAATTACAAGTTCCAAAACTCAAATATTCATTATCACAAATAATAATTTTAGAATGTACAAATCCATCATACATATAAACTTTTACACCACATTCTACTAATTTAGTAATAAATGATAAAGTTACATAATAAACATTTTTCTTATCTGGTAATCCAGGTATCAAAACTTTAACATCTACTCCACTTATTGATGCTAACCTTATTGCCTCAAGAACTGGCTCATCAGGAATAAAATAAGGAGTTAATATATATATGCTTTTTTTAGCATCATTAATCATTTTTAAATATCCATCTCTTATATAACTATACTCTGTGTCAGGACCATTATAAACAAACTGAACCGTATCATTTCCATTAAATTTCACAGGATAAAATATTTCTTTTATTTCTTTTTTGGTTTTATTTTCGTCATATTTTCTTTTTAAAGTTAGTTTTTTTAAATAAATAAAATCTACTAAAAACTTACTTTGAATAAATAAAACTGAACTTCCCTCAATTTTAGCCCAAGTATCTCTCCAAGGTTTTATTTTTTTACTATGGTTTAAATACTCATCTGATATATTCATACCACCAGTATAAGCTATTTTAGAATCAATAATAACCATCTTTCTATGATTTCTATAATTTGATTGAAACAACGTTCTAAATAAACTTGGTAAATGTTTATAAACTTCTCCATCATATTTAATAATTTCTTTAAAATCTTTAAACCTAGATTTTAACGAACCTAATCTATCATAAGTAAATCTTACCTTTACTCCACTTTTTGCTTTTTCTTTTAAAATTTCTAAAAACTTTCTTCCAACATCACTCTTAGTATTAAAAATGAAAAATGATATATGTATAGTTTTTTTAGCATTTAGCATGTCTTTAAACATCTTACCCACAGCTTCATTCATATCACTGTACACTTTAATATCATTATCGTTTGTTACAGTATTTAAAAAATTATAATCATTTAATACAAATAAATCATCAAATTTATTTAATTTCTTTATTTTAGTATCTCTACTAATTTCCTCTAAAATATCTTTTTCAACTGCATCTAATTTATAAATTTTTCTAACCAATCTTAATTTTTGTGATGAACCTAAGAAAAAATATAAAACAAAGCCAACTAAAGGTAAAAAATTCAAAACTATAATCCAAGCTAATGCTGAAGTTGGATTTTTCTTTTCAATAAATATTATAGAGATAATCGCAACTAAATTAAAAAATAATATTAACCCTACTACAAAATATAACATTTTACACCTCAAATAAAATTATACCTTATAAATAAAAAAAGAGCTAGTAATTAATAGCTCTTAGTTCCATATAACTTTCTGGATGTTTACAAACTGGACAAACTTTTAATGCATCTTTACCTCTGTAAACATGTCCACAATTTCTACAAATCCAAATAACTTCTTCGTCTTTATGAAATACTTTATCTTCTTCAACATTTTTAAGTAAAGTATTATATCTTTCTTCATGATGTTTTTCAATAGCTCCAACGCTTTCAAAAAGATAAGCTATTTCATCAAAACCTTCTTCTTTTGCTACTTTTGCAAATTCTGCATACATTTCTGTCCATTCATAATTTTCACCAGCTGCAGCATCTTTTAGGTTTTCTTCAGTAGTAGGAACGTCTCCCCCGTGAAGTTGTTTAAACCATAACTTTGCATGTTCTTTTTCGTTGTTAGCAGTTTCTTCAAAAATAGCTGCGATTTGTTCATATCCTTCCTTTTTAGCTTTACTAGCATAATAAGTATATTTGTTTCTAGCTTGACTTTCACCAGCAAATGCTGCCATTAAGTTAGCTTCTGTTCTACTTCCTTTTAATTCCATTTTTTTACCTCCTTAAACAAATCAATTATAACATTTTTTTTAAAAAATAACTATAAAAAACATAAAATTTTATAGGAGAAAAATATGAAAAATTTTGAAAATGTTAATCCATTTGTTTTTACAGCATCAGCAGTTACTTTAGGGTTTTTACTTATAGATGATTTAAGTGCACTAGAACAAAATGCAATAGGTAACTGGCTTGTATTAGTTGGACAATTACTTGAGACAAACTCCTCACAACAACTTGTAATAGAATCACGTGTTTATAACAATGGAATAAACATAAATAGTAAAACAAATAAAAGTATTTATAATCCTTTATTTTATGATTTAAAAAAACTAAAAGAAGTAGTAAATAATACTACTCCTGAAAATAGCGGACATCTACTTGAAATGTTACAAAAACTTTTAAATAATTTAGAAAAATATATCAAGACATTAAATAATTAATTATTTTTAAATTGTCTATATCTTTCTTTTTCATCTAATATCTTTTTTCTAAATCTTATATTAAGTGGAGTTAACTCTACATATTCATCCTCAGCTATAAACTCTAGTGCTTCTTCCAAACTAAACTTTCTTGGCGTAGTTAAAGTTAGTGCCTCATCCGCTCCACTACTTCTTGTGTTAGTAAGTTGTTTATTCTTACATGGATTAACATTTAAATCATTACTTTTGTTGTGTATACCTATAATCATGCCTTTATATACCTCAGTACCTGGCTCTATAATCATAGTTCCTCTATCACTTAAATTCCACAAAGAATAAGCCATAGCCTTTCCGTTTTCCATTGAAACTAACACACCATTTTTTCTTCCAGCAATCTCACCAGCATAAGGCATAAATGAATCAAAACCTTTTTCCATTATACCTTCACCCTTTGTCTTAGTAACAAAGCTATTTCTATATCCAATAAGACCTCTCGTTGGAACTAGAAATTCAATTTTTGTATGTGTATTATCATTAAATATATTTTGCAATATTCCTTTTCGTTCATTTAAATCATTAATAATAGTACCAGCAAAATCATTAGGAACAGTAATTAAAACTCTCTCAAATGGTTCAAGCTTCTTTCCGTTTTCCTCTTTAAATAATACGACAGGCTTACTTACACTTAATTCATACCCCTCTCTTCTCATATTTTCAAGTAAAATAGATAAATGTAATTCACCTCTACCAGAAACTTTAAAACCCTCTTCTCCATCTAAACTTTCAACTAAAAGCCCAACATTAGTTTCAAGCTCTTTATTTAATCTATCTCGTAAATGACGATTAGTTACAAATTTTCCCTCTTTACCTGCAAAAGGTGATGAATTAACTAAAAAGTTCATAGACATTGTTGGCTTTTCAATTTCAATACTTGGAAGTGGATCAACATGATTTTTATCACAAATAGTATCTCCTATTGATACATCAGGACTAATAGAAACAATTGCTATATCACCACATAATGCTTTTTTCACTTCTTTTTTATGAATACCTTCATTAACAAATACTTTACCTACTTTAACATTTTCAATTTCACCGTTATTTTTTGATAATATTACGTTTTCACCAGTATTTATAGTTCCTTTAGAAATTCTACCAACAGCCAATCTTCCAATATAATCATCATAATCTAAAGAAGAAACTTGCATTTGTAAAGGTAAATCAGAATATTTACTCATATCTACATCTTTTGTTCTTTCAATAACAACATCTAAAAGTGGAAAGATATTTTCATTCTTATCTTCTAATTCTCTTTTAGCATAACCACTTCTGGCAGAACCATAAAGAATTGGAAAATCAAGTTGAGTATCATTTGCATCTAATTCACAAAATAAATCAAATGTCATATTTACAACATCATCAATTCTAGCATCTTTCTTATCAATCTTATTTATAAATAGGATTGGATTTAAATTTTGCTTTAATGCTTTTTCTAAAACAAAACGTGTTTGAGGCATTGGTCCCTCTGCACTATCTACCAATAAAATAACAGTATCAACAGTTTTCATAACACGTTCAACTTCACTTGAAAAATCAGCATGACCTGGTGTGTCCACAATATTTATTTTATAATCTTTATACCTAATAGAACAATTCTTAGAATAAATTGTAATTCCTCTTTCACGTTCTAAATCATTACTATCCATTACTTGTTCTTGTACTTCTTCATTTTCTCTAAAAACTCCTGTCTGAGTAAGAAGAGCATCTACAAGAGTACTTTTACCTACATCAACGTGAGCAATAACCGCTACATTAATAATTTTTTCCATAAAGATAACCTCTTTTCACACCCGCCAATAATACCACAAAATCATACTTTTAGCAAGCCACAGCATAAAAAATACCAAGTAACATTAATTACTTGGTATTGTATTAAAGTTAATATAATAAAATATTATAAACTAAGGTAGTATGGATTTTCAATTGTTCCGTTTCCAGAAGTGATTTTAACTTCGGATGTTAAATAAATAACTGGATGAATTCCACTAGTATCAATCGCTATATCATCACACACATTACCACTTTTATCAATATTACGCAAACTATGTCTATGAACAATTCTAGGAGATAGTAAAGCCCATTTTTTCTATTTGTCTTTTATAATATTCTTTTAATCTGTTCATTTTCTACACCTACTACTATTATTTCTATTATTATGTTTTATATTCTTATTATAATTATAAACTAAACATGTACTACAAACAAGAATATGTGTTTTTTTTAACTATAAAGCATTAAAAAAACTACAGTTTTCTGTAGTTTATTTTAGTAAATCCTACCCCACCCAATTTACATTTAGTTTATATTTTTTTAACTGATTTAAAAATTACAATCTAATATTATATTATATTTAAAATTTGTTTGATCAGCTTTTTCTTGGGTCATAACAATAAATTCTACTTTAGTATTATCTTTATCACAATCATATTTTTCAAATAATGATGTATCTTTGCCTAATTTATTTTCTAAATCTCTTAATGTTGCTACATATGTATCAGGAGTAACGCCTCCATTTAACCATTCCTCAGTTTCAAAAAGCTCAGATGCTGTATTTTGTAGTTTTGTTTTTAACTTGTTTTCAATATAAGTCGGACTACTTGTAAAATAATAAATTACAAATATTATTACCAAAAATATTGCAACTACAATTGATATTTTATAAGCTTTTTTCATTAGTTCACCTCATTCTATAATATTAAATTCACTAACAAGTTTATCTGTATATTTTATTGTTATGTAACTATTATAATTAAATTCTTTTTTAGTTAGAGGATTTTTTTCATTCGGCTTAATAAATCCTTTTGAATACAAATCCTGTAGTGTAACTTTAACACTTCCTTTATCATTATAAACTATTTTTCTTAAATTTTCATCATTATCTATATAAACTTCAGCACTTGTTATAAAAGAAGTAACTACATTATTATAATCTTGTTCTGTAGTTTTTTCATTTATTTTTGCAAATGAAATAAAAGAAGTCGCTGATAATACCCCAATTATACATATTACTACTAAAATTTCAATTAATGTAAAACCTTTTTTCATTTTATCCCTCTAATCAAAAGTTAAAATTTCTAAATCCTCATCATTTGTTTTATCTGTATCATCTGTCTTTTCTATATCAAACGTTAATATTTCTAACTCTTCTTCCTTTTCTTTTTCATTTTCATTTTTATTTGTTTTTTTGTTTCTAAATTTAATTCTCATTACTACAAAAAATACAGAATAAAAATAAAATAAAAATGTACAAACTTCTAAAATAACTAAAGAAGCAGTATTCTTATAAACATAATAAATATTATCTGCGTTTGAAATTAAAATTAAACTTGCAATTTCAAATAGTATTAGTACACCTGTCACTATGATTGTTGTAATAGTTAGCCATTTCTTTTTATTAAAGTACCTAATAACATAAAATAATAAAAGTGCTGTTAAAATAAGCATAATAACCATATGAACTAAATTTGGAAAAAATAAACCAGTTAATATAGCCTCAACAATTGCATCTAAAAAAGATAAAATAATCTTTCTATAAAAATAAAATACAATCATTAAAAGAATTATTAATATTGAAGAATAAATTATTTCTATAACCTTACTTTTTAGTCTAGTGTTAACAATCAACAATACAACAGAAACAACTATAAAGCTAAGAGCAATAATAAAAAAAGGAGAAAATAAATTATAATTAGCTAAAGCTCTAAATTCATTTACAATATTGCTCATTTTTTTCTCCTTTCATTAATATTCTACATATGAAACTAATTCTGCGATATAAACAGATTGTTTAGTTCTGTTATTTCTAGTACAAGTTATTAAAGTTAACGTTGTTTTACTTTTATCTCGATAAATAACAAGCCTTCCAATTTTATCTTGTAGATAAATGTCAGCTATCTCATAAGTATATTTTACATCATTATAATAAACATTAACAGTATCTTTTTTTTCTAATCTATATAAATCTCTAAAATATGCATTATATCCATTACCAGAATGGGCCGCTAATATCAAATTTCCTTTTTCAACATCTGGATAATTAGATTCCTTTAATGTTTGAACATTTACACTAACTCTATTCGCCGAAGAATCTTTTGCAACCAAACCTCGTTTTAAATTTATTTTAGGAATTTCTAACATCGCAATATAATCATAAATTCCAGCTTTTCTGTTTGAATTTTCATTTGTATTTATTTGACTAGAATCAATATTATCTGTATCAACTCCAGATTCTCCAGAACCGTTATTATCAGTGTTTAAAAATATTTTATAGTTCATATCATCAAATATTTTTAATATTTTCATATATAAATAATCAGAAGAAAAAATAAGAATTCCTAGGACAAGCAAAATAACACCAAAGTTATAAATATGCTTTAGGGTAATCTTCTTTTTAAATTCTTTAAACTTCTTCCCAATAATCTTTAACATAACTAACTTTAACCCGCTCCTTATTTTTTCCCTATTATCATCATAATAAGTTTATCACACATAAATAAAAATGTCTATTTAATGAAAAAACTCACTTAAAATTTAAGTAAGTTCTTTTAATTTTTCACTAAATTCTTTATACGTTAAATCTTTTTTCTCTAAAGAAGCTTCTTCTATAATGCTCCAGCCATTTAAAAATATTAATTCAGAAATTTTTTTATAAATTTTTTCTAGTTCTATAATATACTCATTTAATTCTTTATAAATATTTTTACTATTTACATTTATAACTTTATTTGAACAATAATCATATATATTTTTTACTGAATACTTAATATCAAATATTAAATCTTTATCATTCATACTTTTTGTATTAGAAACCTCTACTCTTTTACATTTTATTTCTTCCACATTACACCAAAGTATTTAATAATTTTTCATAATATAATGAGCTAATTTTTTTTATTTCATTAATCATCTTTTTTATTTCTGTAGAAGTGACTAAATCTTTATACATATGAGCTTTTTTAGATAAAGTTAAATTCATATTTAATATTATTTTTAAAGTATTAATATCATAAACTGAATATTTCTTTGAAATATCATTCACTTTTTATCACCTAAATTTAGTATGATTTAAAAAAGAAAATTTATACAAAAAAAACATTAAAATATTTTTTTTAATGCTTCTTTAATAACTTTAACTGAATTATTATATTTTTCTCTTTCTTCTGCGTTTAATGAAACTTTTATCATTGACTTAACTCCATCCTTATTCAAAACAGATGGATTACCAATAAATATATCATTTTCTTTATCATATGAAGATACTGTTATTATAGTGTTTTCATCTCCTAAAATTGCATTAGTTATTCTAACTAAGCACATCCCTATTCCATAATATGTTGCACCTTTTTTCTCAATTATTTTATATGCAGCATTTCTGACTTCATTTTCTATTTGTTCTTTTTCTTCATTATTTAAGAAATTCTCAATATTATTTTGGCCAATGGTAAGATTGCTCCATGGCACAAACTCACTGTCTCCATGTTCTCCCATTACATATCCATGTACATTTTTAGGGCTTATCTCGAATTTAGAACCAATTAAATACCTTAATCTTGCAGTATCCAAACTAGTACCTGAGCCTATTACTTTTGATTGATTAAAACCAGAATACTTCCAAGTCACATATGTCATAACATCAAGAGGATTAGTAGCAACTAAAAATATACCATTAAAGCCGCTGTCAACAACTTTAGTTATGATACTCTTAAATATTCTATTATTTTTATAAATTAAATCCATTCTAGTCTCATGCCCTTCTTGATTTGCTCCTGCGGCAATAACAACAATACTTGCATCCTTACAGTCGCTGTAATCACCTACTTTAATCTCAAGTTTAGATGGTGCGAAAGCTAAACAATGATTTAAATCCATAACTTCTCCCGTAATTCTAGAAGTATCTAAATCAATTAAAACAAGCTCATTTACAAAAGTTCTCTGATTTAATAAGGCATAAGCATAACTCATACCAACATTGCCACATCCAATTAAAACAACTTTTTTATTCATAAACTTTATCCTTTCTAGTTTTATTTTATCACAAATAATAAAAAAAATAATGCGAAATGCATTATTCAATTGTAATTTGTTTCTTTTCGATTTTTTTATCTTCTTTTGGAACAACGATTTTTAAAATTCCATCTTTAAATTCAGCTTTGATATCATCAGAATCTACATCACCTACGTAAAATTGTCTTTGAATACGTCCATAAACTCTTTCTTTTTTAATATAATTTTTATCTTTTTCTTCTTCTTTTTCATCTTTTTCAGCAGTAACTGATAAATATCCATCATGACATTCTACATTTATTTCATTTTTATTAAATCCTGGGATATCAAGTTCAATATTGTATTTTCCATCCTTTTCATAAATATCACATTTCATTTCAGATGGAACTACGTCGTTATTAAAGAAGTCATCGAAAATACTGTCTAAATAATATTTTTTTGGTAATAAACTCATTTTTCATGCCTCCTTACATTTATAATACTACCACTTTCATTAGCACTTGTCAAGTCTAAGTGCTAACTATTTTTATTATATGTAAATATGGAGTATTTATTCCTTTTCTACAAGATTTTCTAAACTAATAATGCAATTATAATATAATTTCTCTAATAATTTTATTTTTTTAAAGTTAATTAATCTACAAAAAAAGTTTTTCTTATATTCGTTTAAAAGCATGCTTTCTATTTCTGGTAATAATTCTTCACAATAAAATTTCATATTTAACCACCTTACCTACATTTTACAGGTTATATAGCCAATAGTCAAACAGCCTTTTAAGTGGGATAATTTTTTTAGAAATGCAGGTGAGCTATATGAAAAACAATGACAATATCATACTCGATTTTAAAAATGGCTCTTTTGTGTTTGGATTAAACAGTTTACTAAAAAAGAAAAACATTAGTATTAATAAATTAATGAGAGAAACAAAAACAGATTATAAAGTAATAAAAAGATTAATGACTGGAGATTTGAAAAGAATTGATACAAATGTTATATATAAATTATGTAATTATTTTGAATGTAGTAGTTCTGAAATATTTGAATATTTTCCAAATAAAAAGGAGAAAAAATGAAAAAAAGCAAAGATTTTTATAAAAGTGATGCAATAACACTTGCTAAAAACTTAATTGGAAAGGTATTAGTTCATGTAACTGATGAGGGGATAACTAAAGGGATAATAGTAGAAACTGAAGCATATATGGGAAAAGTAGATGATGCTGCACATAGTTTTAAAAAAAGTAAAAAAAGAACTGCAATTATGTATGAAAGTGGAGGCTATGTTTATATGTACCTTAGTTATGGTATTCACTTTAATTTTAATATAACATGCAATCATAAAAACATCCCTGAATCTGTTTTAATTAGAGCTTTAGAACCTTTTAACGGAATAGAATTAATGAAAAAAAGAAGAAATATACAAGATATCAATAGATTATGTAATGGACCAGGAAATCTATCTAAAGCCATGGGGTTTTCCTTAAAAGATTATGGAAAAGATTTGACTGCTGATGAAATTTATATTGAAGACAAAATTAATAATCCTACAATCGTAAAAAGCAAAAGAATTGGATTAAATGAAAATAAAAAATCCAAAAATAAACTTTGGAGATTTTATTTAAAAAACAATAAATTCGTTTCTAAAAAATAATTTTAATTTTTCTTTTTATAATATATAACTTTGTATATTTCCATTAATATTAAAATTGAAAAAGATAAAAGAAGTAAAAACAATAAATGAATTAAAGGAATACTACTTGTTTGTAAAAAATTACTTAAAATTGGAACTTCCATAAATACCATTTGTAAGGTTATAGAACTTACAATAGAAAAGAAAATTAATGGATTTGTTTTAATTGGCACTTTGAATGCTGATTTTTTTTCACTTCTACAATTAAAGACATGTACATTTTGTAAAAATACCATAAGTGCTAAAATATATCCTCTGGCCAAACCAACTTCAAAGTTTAAAATATTTACTAAATAATACCATACAACAAAAACTAAAATACCTATAAAAAATCCTGAAGTTAAAACTTCTAACAATAAATCTTTATTAAATATTGATTCTTTAGGGGTTCTAGGCGGTTCTTTCATAATATCTTTATCATTTTTTTCAAATGATAATGCAAAATCTTGAAGTCCACTAGTTGCTAGATTAATCCAAATTAATTGAATTGCAACAAGTGGCATAGGCATGTTAAATAAAGTAGATAAAACAAAAAACAATACCTCTGCTAAACCACAAGAAAGTAACATATAACATACTTTTCTAATATTACTATAAGCACTTCTTCCTTCAAAAACTCCAGCAACTATGCTTTTAAAACTATCATCAGCTAAAATCATAGATGCAGTTTCTTTACTAACATCTGTACCACTTCCCATAGCAACACCTATATTAGCAGATTTCAAAGCAGGTGCATCATTAACTCCATCTCCAGTCATTGCTACAAATTCCCCGCTTCTCTTCAAAGATTCAATTATTCTTAATTTTTCTATTGGATTTACCCTACTAAAAATAGTTTTTTCTTTAACAAATTTATCAAAAAAGGATAATCCCTTGTTATATGCATCATCTATTTCTAAACCTGTTGCAACTTTCTCTTCAGAATTTACTAAATTTAGTTCCTTTCCGATTGCAAAAGCTGTAAGGGGATGATCACCTGTAATCATAATTACTTTTATACCAGCATTTTTACAGTCATCAATAGATTTTTTTACTTCTTCTCTTATTGGATCTATAAATCCAACTAACCCTAATATTTCCATATCACTTATATCTTTTTCTGAATAATTTTCTTTTAATTCAAAATTTTTTACCTCAACATTACCTACAGCAAGAACTCTGTAACCCTCTTTCGCAAGATTTTCACTTTCTTTTATAAGTTCTTTATCTATAGTACTTGTAAAACTCATTATTTTTTCTAAAGAACCTTTTACGGTACAAAATATTTTATCATTATATTTATAAAAGACCGCAGAAAATTTATTTTGTGACTCATATGGTATAGATGCAATAATTTCCCAATCTTTTATATTCACATTTGCTTTTAAACCTAATGATAAAAATGCAACATCAATTGAATCTCCATCATAAACCCATTTTTTATCCTTTTTTATTAAATCAGCTTCATTGTTAATAACTGCACATTTAATTAAAGTTTCTGTTTTACTATTCATATCATCAACATAACCATCAGCATTATAACCTATTCCAGTTACATTATGAATTTCTTTATTTTTTAAAACAATTTTTTTAGCAGTTTGTTCGTTTAAAGTTAAAGTTCCTGTTTTATCACTAGCTATAACAGTGCAACTTCCTAGGCTTTCAACTGCATTTAATTTCTTAACAATCACATTCTTTTTATACATTCTATTTGATGCGATTGTTAAAGCCATAGTAAGTGCTAAAGGCAAACCTTCTGGCATTGCTGCAACAGATAAAGCGATAACTGAAGTAAATATATCTCTTCCGTTATTACCTTTAATAATCAATAAAAGTGCAATTATTAATGCAATAAAAATAACTAAAACGCTAATTTGTTTAGAAAACTTTTCCATTCTTATCGATAATGGAGACTTGGCTTCTCTACTATTTATAACACTATCTGCAATTTTTCCTAACTCAGTATTAGCTCCTACATCAACAACTACAGCTGTAGCTCTTCCAGACATAACAGAAGTACCAGCATAAAGCATATTAATTCTATCGCTTAAAACTGTGTTTTTATCAATTGCATAATCAACCTTTGACTCATTTACACTTTCACCAGTAAGTGCTGATTCATTAACAGACAAATTATTAGCTTTTATAATACGCATATCTGCGCTTATTTTATCTCCTGATTCTAATAATACAATATCTCCTACTGTTAAATTACTAGAGTCAATTACTTTTTCCTTACCACTTCTTATTACATTAACTTTAACTTTAATCATTTCTAACAATGAAGAAGCATTCTTAGTGGCTTTCCATTCTTGAAAAGTACCAAGAAGCAAGTCTAAAACAATAATAAAAGCAATGGCTATTCCATTTAAAACTTCTCCAATTAATAAAGTTATAAAACAAGTTATTGTTAATAATATTACAATAGGGTCTAAAAATTGTTTTAAAAATATTTTAATAACTGAATTACCTTTCTTTTTTGGTAAAACATTTTTACCATATTTTATTAACCTATCCTTTATCTCTTTTTCATTTAACCCACTCTCTAATGTATTTAATTCTTTTAAAACATCATTTTTATCTTTACTATGAAAATCATTCATTTTTTCACCCTTAACATTTTCCATACTATAATAATACAATATTTACTAAAAAATAAAAACTATTCATTAGTTTATTTTATTTAATTTACATTTTATGTTATTATTAAAATAGGTGAAAAAAATGATAACAACTTATATTTTACTTTTTTTTATTTATTCATTTTTAGGATGGCTAATTGAAGTAGTAGGAAAATTAATACAAAAAGGAAAATTTATAAATAGAGGTTTTTTAATTGGGCCTTATTGTCCAATATATGGTTTTGCTGCGCTTACCATGATTTTTTTATGGAAAGGTTATCTAAATGACCCCTTTACTTTATTTATTTTAATCACTCTTACAGCTGCGATACTAGAATATATAACTAGTTTCATATTAGAAAAAATATTTAAAACAAGATGGTGGGATTATTCAAATTATAAATTTAATATTAATGGTAGAATTTGCTTAGAAACAATGATTCCTTTTGGTTTTGCTGGTTTAATTTTAATGTATGTATTAAATCCTTTTTTTGAAAGTTTGCTTAATAGTTTACCGCAAATATTTTTAAATATTTCTGCATTTATCTTATTAACAAGCTTTATAATCGATAATATTATAACAACAAAAATCATTTTTAATATTACCACTATTAGTAAAATTATTAAAACTGACTCTACAGAAAGGATAAACAAATTAATAAGAAAAAGAATTGAAAAAAATAATAAAATTTTACAAAAACGTATTTTACATGCATTTCCAAAACTTAAATTTTTAAGTATTAAAATCAAAAGAAAAAGAAAATAATTTTTATAAATTAACAAAACTAATATATTTTTTTATTTTGTAAATAATATTATTGGTGATAATATGGCAAAAAATAAAACAGCTATTTCATTTGGGCTAGTACATATTCCAGTGTATTTTAATAAAGCAATAAGAAATAATGATACAAGCTTTAATTTTTTACATAAAAAATGTCATGAAAAAATTAAATATAAAAAATATTGTCCAACATGTAATAAAGAAGTAAAAAATGAAGACTTAGTAAAAGGATATGAATATGAGAAAGACGAATATGTAATATTCACAGAAGAAGATTTTGAAAAAATAAAAACAAGTGAAGAAAAAAACTTAGAAATACTATCATTTATTAATTTTGATGAAATTGATCCAATTTATTTTGAAAAAAGTTACATTTTAGAGGCAGATAAAAACAATAAAGCTTTTAATTTATTTGTTTATGCACTAAGCAAATCCAAAAAAGTAGCTTTAATTAAAACTGTTTTAAATAGTAAAACTTATTATGCTATATTAAGGTTTGATATGAACAATATTATTATGACAACATTATATTTTGAAGAAGAAGTAAATTTATTTAAAAAAAGTATTGAAAAAAACTTTACAGACGAAGAACTAAAAATGGCTTTAAAATTAATAAATAATATGAATGGAAACTTTGAACCTAGCAAATTTAAAGATGATTATCAAGAACGCATAGAAGAAGCAATTAGTTTAAAAGTAAAAGGTAAAAAAATTAAAAAACCAGTCCAAAAAAAATCAAAATCAGTTAAAGACTTAATGGAAGCATTAGAATTGAGTTTAAAAGAAAAGAAAAAAATATGAACCTTTTTAAGGAAACTTTTACTCCAATGCTTCTAACTGAAAAAAACAAACCATTTAACAATCGAAACTATATTTTTGAGCCAAAGTTTGATGGAATTAGAGCATTAATATATGCAAACAAAAATCAAATAAAAATACTTAGTAGAAATAAAAATAACATAAGTAACCTTTTTCCAGAATTAATAAAAATTAAAAACAATATTACTAAAAATGTTATTTTTGATGGGGAAATAATTATAATGGACGAAAATCACCCCTCTTTTGAAAAAATATCTAAAAGATTACATCTTAAAAGCAGAAAAAATATATTAAAAGCGAGTAAAGAAAATCCTGCAGTTTATATTTGTTTTGATATTTTATATGAAAATGAAAATTTAACTAATTTTCCTCTTTTAAAAAGAAAAAAGGTTCTTGAAAAATATTTAGATACAAATGTTTTTATAAAAACAAAATATTTTAAAGACGGAATAAATTTATTTAATAAAATTAAAAATATAAATTGGGAAGGAATTGTTGCAAAAAAAGAAAATAGTAAATATGAAATAAATAAAAGAAGCGAAAATTGGATAAAAATTAAAAATATAAAAGATAGTGATTTTTACATAAATGGGTATATTGAAAATAAAAAAAGTGTAATGAATACCTTGATTTTAAGTGAAAAAATAAAGGGTAAATTTTACTATAGGGGAAAGGTCACAATCAATAAAAATAAAGATGATTTTAAAATAATTAAAAATAATAAAATAGTTAAAAAATCTACCTTAGTGAACTTTAACGAAAAAGATGTTTTTTATATAAAACCTACTTTAAAATGTACAGTAACTTATACTGAAAAAACAAAAAACAATACATTAAGACACCCAGTCTATAAAACATTAAAAAGCTGAATTACTCTTTCAGCTTTTTATTTTTCAATTAAAAATTTAACCAACGTCTCTGGAGTAGAGTTTCCATAAATAATGTTATATATTAAATCTATTATTGGAAGTTCTAAATTTTTATCATCTAATAACTTTTTTATTGATTTTAAGGTATATAGACCCTCAATCGTTGTATTATTAATATAATCATCAATTTCTTCTTTAGATTTTTTCTCACCTATAAGTTTTCCTAATCTATAATTTCTACTCTTAATTGATGTGGCTGTAAGTAATAAATCTCCAAAACCAGCAAAAGAAAGAATTGTTTTTTTACTTCCTCCTAAATCATTTATTAAATGTTTTATATCATGTAGTGATTCTGTAATAAACATCGCTTGTGTAGAAGCCGGATGACCCATACCATCTAACATGCCAGAAGCAATAGCTATTACATTTTTTATTGCCCCGCATATTTCTACGCCTATAATATCATTCGTACGTCTAAGTTTTAATAAATCACTTTCTAAAGCATCTTTTACTATTTTTTCTGTATCATCATTTAATGTAGCTAAGCTAAGTCCAACAGGACACATATTAGCTATATCAACAGCAAATGACGGCCCAGATATAACTGCAAAATTTTTATTATCGTTATATTTGTAAAAAATATCTTGTACAAATAAGCAAGTTTCTTGTTCGATTCCTTTGCTAGCAATACAAACATGTTGATTATGCTTTAAAATACCTTTAAGTTCTTTACTAATACTATCTATAAAAGCAGTTGGAACTGCAATTATAATAAGTGAAGCATCAGTTACTACTTCATTTAAATCAGTTGTAAAATTAATATTTTCTGGAATTTTAACACCTTTTAATACTTTTTCATTTTCCCTTTTTTCTAAAAGCATGTTTTTTTCTTCCTCGAATTTTGTCCACATTTCAATTTCTTTTGTATTTTTATTAACCATTAATGCAAGTGCTAACCCATATGCACCAGAACCTATAATTGCAACTTTCATTTAAACACCTCTTAACAATTATACCACAACATATAACAAAAAAAGAAAGTTAAATTTTAACTCCCTTTTTATAAAATCACTTCATTAGAATATAAGCTCTTATACGATTTATTTTCTTGCATTAATTCTTCGTGAGAACCAATGCCTTCCACTTTACCATTATTCATAACAACAATGATATCTGAGTCTTCAATAGTACTTAACCTATGTGCAATTATTAATACTGTATGGTTTTTACTCAAATTATCAATTGTTTTCTTTATATATGATTGACTTAAATTATCCAGTGCACTAGTTGCTTCATCAAACAAAATAATTTTTGAATTTTTAGCAAGTGCTCTAGCTATTGCAAGTCTTTGCTTTTGTCCACCAGATAAATTTACTCCACCTTCTCCAATAATGGTATCATATCCATCTTTTAAAGAAGAAAAATATTCATCTATATAAGCGCTTTTACACAACTCTTTTATTTCATCTAAAGTAATACCTGGTTTAACTATTTCAAAATTTTCTTTAATACTCATATTAAATATAAAAGGATCTTGACGAATAATAGAAATTACATTATTTAATGAATTCTCACTTAAATCTAACAAATTAGTATTATCTATTTTAATATCACCTTTTATAGGGTCAAAATACCTTAATAACATGTTAAACAAAGTACTCTTCCCCATACCACTTTTTCCAACAATAGCAACCTTTTTATTAGTTGGTATTTCTAAATTAAAGTTATCTATTAAAATATTATTACTATCATATCCAAAAGTAATATTTTCAAATGTAATATTACCCTTTAAATTTTTTAATTCCTTTTTACCATATTTTACATCATTGTAAAGCTTATCATTTAATAATTCTATCATTCTACCTAAAGCGACTTTTAACTTTTCGAATTTCATTCCAAATTCTGAATAGACTTGTATTACTATAAATATTTCACTAGCATAAGACTCTACTAATACAAAACTTTCAAATGGTATAATTCCTTTAAAATAAAGTATTGCTGAAGTAAGTAACATAATAAACTCTAAAACAAAATAACCTTCCCATAAAAAATGTCCATAAAATATATCTTTCTTCTTATATTCATAATCTTTCTTATAAAGATTAGTTGTTAAAGACTTTACTTTATTTTTTATTTTATCCTTAATTCCAAGTGCTCTTATTTCTCTTATTCCGTTAAAAGACTCTGTTGTTGTTTTTAAATATTCATCCTCTATCTTTTTACGTTCCTTTTCTATTTCTCGTACTTTAGGTTTAAAATATTTATTTAAAAGAAGTATATACATACCAAAAATAAATAATTCAATTGCTAAAATAATAGAAATATTTATCATATAAATAAATATTAAAATAGTACTAACAAATTTTGAAAAAAGATTAACAAATGTTCCTAAAGTTTCAGTTACTGTTTTAGGATCATTAAAAACCCTATTTACTATTTCACCACTACCTAACTTTTCGTATGCAATCGCAGGTAAATTTAATGTTTTATTATACAAACTTGTTTGAAATTTCTTTATAAAAGAAATTTCAATTCTTTTATATAAAAACTCTGTGGGCAAATCAAGAATAATTCTACTTAAAATAGATAATCCACTCCAACAAGCTAAATATAATAAAAGTAAATTAAGATCTTTATTTATTAAAGCACTTAGCGCATTTGCCCAAAAATAAGGGTATATTAAATAGACAATATTTGTTAAAATCATTAAAACTAAATAAATAAATACTTTTATTCTACTTCCTTTTAGATATTTCCATACAGTCACAAAAACATCTTTTTTAGACATAATAAAACCACCTTTCTTAAATTATATTAGGTGGTTTTCATGCTTTTTTATATACTTTTTATATAATAGTGAGAAAACTACCTAATATATTGATTAAATTTTTTTCTGTTATTAATTTTTTCATTTTCTCACTCCTTTCTAAATAACGATTAGATAATATCATAACAAAACCATAATGTCAACATTTTTTTATTTACATTGTTTTTTTAACCAAGTATACATACCAGCCTCAGCTGTACTATATTTTTCTTTAAACCCAAATTTTTCATAAAAACCTTTTTTACCAGGCGCAGCTAAAAGTTGTATTAATATTTCCTCGTTATCTTCTAAATTTTCTTTTATTCTATCTAATAAATAATTAATCATTTTAGTACCAAAACCATTTTTTTGATATTCAGGCATTACAACCACATCTAAAATTAATCCTGAATAACCATAGTCGGTAACTAACCTCATCATTCCTACTGTTTTATTTTCGTGAATATATTTTATAGTCACACTGTTTTTTAGACTTTTCTCTAGCAACCTTTTACTTGGTTCTTTCCAACCAACACTTCTTATTAAAATATAGTATTCCTCACTAGTTAAAGTATTTTCTTCTATCATTTTTTCTCCCAATAACTAAATTTTATTTTTCATCAACACTTAAAAGTAATAATCTTCTTTCAAACCCACCATTTGCTTCTTTTTTGTTTTTAGCTTCCTCTATAATTTCTTCTAAAGTAAAACCACTTGCTTCTATAATAGTCTTTAAAACCTCATATTTATCAGCAAGTTCCTTCTTCCTCTCTAAAAGTGTAGGAGCTTTTTTCACTTCTTCTAGCTCTTCAACATCTTTTTTTAATAAATAATTCCAAAACTCCTCATCATTAAGCTCTCTATAATATGGCTTTTCACCATTATTTATTATTTTATCTGGTATATTGTCACGGACTAATTTATCATATTTCACATTCATATATTTGCTCCTAATTTCATATAGAAAAAAAGATTTAAAATCTTTAATTTTCATTATGGCAGGGGCGGAGAGAATCGAACTCCCGAGGCTGGTTTTGGAGACCAGAATTTTACCGCTAAATTACGCCCCTATTAACAATAATTTCTTTAAATACACAAGTAAAGTATACCATATTGGTATTTAAAGTTCAACTTTTTAAATTTTAATATTTTCTTATATTTTTTCATAATTTTACTAGAAGGTGAAAAATATGTTGATAAATTATACCACAAAAGAATTAGAACAGCTTGCTAGAATTATGAGGGCAGAAGCTTTGGCCGAGGGCAACTTAGGAATGTTAATGGTGGGAAATGTTGTTGTAAACAGAGTAATTGCAAACTGTTTAACATTTAAAAATGTAAGAAATGTAACTGATGCGATATACCAAAAAAACCAGTTTGCTGGAGTTAATAGCCCATTATTTCAAAGTAATCCAACTACGAAAGAAAAAGATTTAGCTAAAAGAGTTTTAAGAGGTGAGTATTATCATCCTGCGACTCACTCTCTTTGGTTTTATGCACCATCTAGTGGGTCTGGGTGTAAAAGCACTTGGTATGATCAACCATTTGCTGGAAGATATAAAAATCATTGCTTTTATAAACCAGTTTCTGGTGAATGTAAAGAACTTTATTAATTTTAAAATACTCCTTATTGGAGTATTATTTTTTATTAGGTATTTTTAGAGTTTGACCAACATTAATTAGATTACTAGTTAAATTATTTGCAGTTTTAATTGCTTCTACTGTTGTATTATATTCGTTTGCAATCTTATATAAACTATCTCCTTTTTTTACTGTGTACATAGAATATTCTAATGGTATTATTAGTATCTGACCAACATTAATTAAATTACTAGTTAATCCATTTGCAGTTTTAAGTGCATCAACCGTTATTCCATATTTATTAGCAATAGAGTATAAATTATCCCCAGCTTTTACTGTATAAGTTTCTTCTGTTTCGTTTTCTAATTTATTAGGTATTAATAGCGTTTCATTTACTACAATCATGTCATTTGTTAGATTATTTAAACTTTTAATATCCTGAACACTGACTCCATATTTATTAGCTATTTTCCATAAACTATCTCCCGTTTTTACTTTGTAAACCAAATAATCTCCTGTTGGAGCTTTCTCTTCCTCCGATACTTTTAAAACTTGACCAACTTTTATAACATTAGTTGTTAAATTGTTTATTTCCTTTAATTTTGAAACTGTAAGTCCAAATTTACTAGCAATTTTATACAAACTGTCCCCTTTTTCTACAGTATAATATTCTGTTACTGTAGGCTCTTCATAAGTATAACCTGCATACTCACTTACAGCTTTTACTACAGCTTCAGCGAATTTTTCATAATCATTTTTTAATTGTTCAACATCATCTCCTGGACTATCTAAAAAACCATATTCTACAATTATTGCCTCTGTATTTGGTGTATCCCTTAACATAAAATAATAATCTTTACTTGGATCACTAGGTAGCCTTAACTGATAATTTTTTCTAATATTCTGTCCTGATTTTTCAAGTTCTTCTAAAATACTACTTGATAATTTTGAAGTATTTCTTAAAGCATAAATAACTTCCGCACCATCACCACCACAAGATTAGCTCGTTCATTGGTTACTGCATTTAAAAATTAATAATTTCATTATAATCTGGTTTATTATAATTTGTATTTAGAATAATATTTTTCATATCAATAGATTTTGAGTCATTCTTCCATTTAGAATAGTAATTTAATAATGTTAAAGTATCTAAAGTACATACTTTTTCATATTCTGCATCCGCAATTACTTCTTGACTATAAAAGTCTTTTGATATTTTTTCTTTTAGATCATGTTTACTATACGGATTCAATATAAGAACTCCTTTGCAATTTTTGTCTACATCGGCACCATATATTTGATTTTCCTCTGCATAATCTTTAACATGTCTTTTTACTTGACTTATATTATCTCTTTGAAATGGATGATTAACACCTTTCACTTCTACTAAAATACTCTTTTTATCTAAGTTAAAATACAAATCTTGTTTTTTTAAATCGATATCATCAACTGTAATATTTAACATTTCTTCTAATATAGCTTTTACAACTTCTACTAACTTATCACCACTTGAATATAGTATTGATTTATAATATTCATTCTTTTCAATTTTACTTTCTAAATTTTCTTTTTCTTTTAGTAATTTTTCTACTTTTTGATTATTAATATTAAGTTTTTCCCTTATTTTTATATCATCTAATATAGTAATATTATTTAGCCATTCAACTGCTTCTTCACTTTCTTCTTCATCTATTTGTAAAATAAATTTAACCATATTAGGCATTCTAGATACATCTAATTGATTTTGACCATAATAATATACATATAAATCATGCATAATTATAATATTATTTTTCTTCAATATATAAAACTGATTTGTATTTTTAATATTACAATACCCCTTACATGCAGTTGAATTCATACTTAATGCTTCTTCATAATCATCATATATATTAGGTTTATAATTCCAATTTGATGTTTCCAAAACTGAACAATCAGATAATTTAAATTTTATTTTATACTTTTCTGATAGCAACTTCATTCCAGAATCATCCATATCATTATTTGCATTATAAACGTATATTATAGGTTTCTTTAACTTATTCAATTCTTCAAAAAATGAACTATTATTTTCATAGTTATTCGTTAAAAAATCAACTGAAATTATAAAAGCATCATATGATACTAAAGAAATATTATCAATTTTAAACTTATTTACTACCTTAAAATAATTCATATAATTAATTACATCACATAAATTAGTAGATTCTGCAATATTATCACATAACTGTAGTATATTCACATACATCACCTTCTTGACCTACTATTATACCGTTTAATGCACAAAAAATAAAGGCCTCACCATATGAATAAATAGTGAAGTCTTAATTATTTATCTTACCTTTTCTACCATAAGGGTTACGAGCTAAGTTTAAATTTTGATATTCAAACATACAGTCTGGTATCACACCATATTTATATTTAATCGTTATAATTCTATTTTTATCTATCACTATTTTATCTACTAATGTATGTATTAATTCTTTTCTAGGCTTATTTAAATCTAATAGCTTTTTTATTTTTTTGGTATAATCAGGTAATTCCTTTAATTTATTTTTTATTTCATATTCTCTTATTTTATCATTGTTAATACTTTCATTAATTTGGTGTAACTTTTCTTCAAATGGTTTTGCTAGTTCCATATAAGTATCAGCATTAATGATGCCATTATATTTATCTTCATATAATGAAGTTAATCTACTTGTTATTTTTTCTTTTTCACTCATTAAAGAACTTATATTTTTATTTATATCTTTAGTTTGTTTTTGTACTTCACTAGCAACTTTCTTATTTAATTCTTCTATATTTAAATTTTCAATTTTTATCTTTATATTTGATTTTATTTTTTCTACTATTTGATCTTCTAAATAATTATAAGGAAAGAAGTGTGGCTCACATCTTTTTCTTAACGGATCTCTAGAGTATCTATTGCAATTAACACTCCAGTAATCTAATTTTTTTCTATATAAAACACTTAATCTGTTACCACACTCTTTACAAAATAGAAGTCCTTCTAAATCCCTAATTATTCTTCTGTTTTTAGGTCTAACATCCTTTTTATTTTGTTTTATAAGACTAGAAATGTATTCAAATGTTTCTTTATCAACTAATGGTTCATGAGTGTTTTCTACTATCATCCACATACTTTTATCTAGTGTTATTTTTTTCTTAGATTTATAATTAACTTTAGTTTGAGTATGTTGAACCATATCTCCAGTATATATTCTATTACTCAATATCTTTTTTACAGAAGAAATATTCCATATATCTCTTACTATTAGTCTAGTAGAATAATTTGTTTTTTTGTATCCACTAGGTGTAGGATATCCTTTTTCATTTAACATAGTAACTATTCTAGATGGACCAATACCATTTTTTCTCCATTCAAATATTTGTTTAACAATAGGAGCAGTTTCTGGATTTGGTATTAAATGTCCCTTATCTTCAGGATCTCTCATATATCCAAAACATGGTAAACTACCTACAAATTTACCACTTTTTCTTTTTTCATTTAATACATTTCTAATTTTAATAGAATTTTGTTTACTATAGTAATCATTACATGCAATTATAAATGTTGACGAATCATTACTAGCTTGATTTTTAAAACTATCGTATGATTCCAATATAGATATAAACCTTACGTTCTTTTCAGGAAAATATGTTTCCATATAATACCCTGTTTTAATATGATCTCTACCTAATCTTGATAAATCTTTTACTATTACACAATTAATCTTTTTTTCTTCTATATCTTCAATTAATTTTTGAAAACCAGGTCTTTCAAAATCAGTGCCAGAATATCCATCATCAACATATTCTCCTATTAAGTTAAAATTATTATTTTTAACATAATTAGTTAATAATTCTCTTTGATTAATTACACTTTCACTATCAGATTCATATTTTTTATCTTTATCTTTATCTTCTTGAGATAATCTTATATAGATTCCTACATTGAAATCTATTCCCGATTTATTATACACTTTTATCTCCTTCTTTTAATCGGGTATTAAGACTCATCCATGATAGCATCATAAAACGAAATATGCAAATCATTAATTAGATAATTCTCCTTTTGTTTCTTTTATAATCTCTTCGATAAGATATTTTAAAATAAGATCTTTAAATGAAATATTATTCAAATAGGCTCCTTCCATATTTAAACCACCTATTTAAATCTATGTTTAAATTAGTCATTATTGATATTTTTTTCATACTTATATTCACTCCTTTTCTTAATTAATTTTGATTGAGTATGTTAATATTTAAAACTTATTTAAATATTTTAAATTTTTATATTTAAACTTTTTATATTATATTTATTATATTATTATAGACATAGTAGTCTTATGAAAAAGAAAAACATGTACATTGAATTAAATAACATTGTCTAAAGTTATGATATTTTTGGCTATTTAATAATATATATTTTTCTTTGAAATTTATGTTTAAACTCCATTTTAATATAACCTATGTCAGATAATTCTTTTAATAATCTTGAAATAGTTCTATTACTTGTATTTAACTTTTCAGCTAAATAATCGTTTCCAGCAAAACAATATCCTTCTTGTTGTACTAGTATTATTAATAAGCTAAATAAAACTTTAGAACTAGGTTTAAGATTTTTATCTGTTATTACTGGTAATGGTACTTTTATATATTGTTCATAATCCATTTATAATACCTCCTTTCTAACTAGGATAACTTTTCCTTCAAAAATATCAAATTATAAATTAGGAGCATAAGAAGATGGCACCATAAACTAAAAAACTCCTTATAAACTAAGGAAATTTAATGTTGCCATTCTTATTTCGTACTTACGAAATTAATCCTACTATATAGGTTGATATAAAGGATCATCAATAGTTTTATTCTTGTTTTATAAGATAATTAATATCTTATATACCATCCTAATTTTTAAAAATACAAAGAAATAGTAGGATGGTAGACCTTGTTATCAAAATTTGTGCACAAAAAAATCCCAGTTATTAAACTGAGATAAAGATAACAAAAAAATGAAATAATACAGACACAGTTCTCACCAGCTAATTATTTCATTTTACTATATTTTACCACTTGACCAATAGAAGTCAATGACTAAGCGATGCAAAAAAACGCTTTTTTGTGCCAATAATTCGTAGCATTAATATATTCATAGTTTCTGTGCAATAAATTTAAATCTTAAATATTTATTATTGATTCATCTCCTGATATATTTCTTACTTTAATTCTTAGAGGTTTCTTACAAAATGATATTTTACCGTTCCAAAAGTCTTTTGTTTTCTCACCTTTATTAATTACATATCCGAGTTTATCAATTTTTATTTCTTCATCACTATGCCATATACCTTCACTAGAAGTACAATCTAGAGAAATCATTTCGATTAATTCTAATCCTTCATCACTTATTTCAATATACTTTGTTTTTTTACCAGTTGATAACATTTGTGAGTTCATCTTTTCATTATACTCGTTAATTTTTCCAATTAATCTATCACTGATAAACTTATCGATAACCAGCTCATTTTTATCAATGTGATATTCAACAATATCAGATACAACTGTTTCATCTAAAATTTCTTTTAAATCTCTTAACTCTATTTCAATATCTCTTCTTAAGTATTCTTTTATGAAATCGTTTATTTCTTTTTCATCAGATATATCTATATAATAAATAATTACTTTTTTTATTTCATCATCTAGTTCAAAAATAGCTTGATTTATTATTTTATTAATTAGTACAACATCTAGTAATTTTGTTGTAGAATCTATTAAATTTGGTATATAAACAGGAATCAAGCCAAGCTTGCTATCATTAATGGCTCCTTCCCAAAATTCTGAAACACTATCTTCATTTTTTAATCCTGAAATTAACGATTTTACTTTATCCATAGTTTGTACTGGATTTCTATATAAATTAACACCATCTTTGATATCCATAACTTTAAAAGATGCTCCTGCACTTAATAATCTATCCCTAGTCGTTTCAATACTGTTTATTCCAATATCACAATGAATAAATTTTCTTTTTAAATCATTAGCAACTTTTGCTGTTACTCCTGATCCTCCAAAAAAATCTGCCACAACCATGTTTTCATTTGATGAAGCTTTTATTATTCTTTCTAATAATTTTTCTGGTTTCTGAGTAGAATAATCAACTCGTTCTGGATCTTGCTGTTGTAAATGACTTATATTCCATACATCATCAGGAATAATTTTTTCATCTTCATAGTATTTATATTCTTTTCCGGCAGACATAATTGAATAATAAATTCTTCCATCAGAATCAACATTTTTTTTCATATTATTTCTTTTTTTATTGCCTCTTTCTTCACCAATATCTTTTGAGTTAAAAATATGATTGTTATTATTTAGTTCATACCATAATATAACATCATGTTTTTTTCCAAATTTATCTTGCGCCCTTCCACCACTTTGATAATGCCAAATGATATCATTAATAAAATTGTCTTCACCAAATATTTCGTCAAGTAATATTTTGATATAATGACATATATGCCAATCCAAATGAACATATATAGAAGCATTATCACTCATTACTGTTTTAATAGCCATTAAATTTTCATACATCCAATTTAGATATGCTTCCTTATTCCATACATCTCCATACATTTTTTCTTCAAATGTTCTTAATTCTTCTATATCTAATGTTTCTTTTGCTTTTTGGATTGCATCAGCAACTTTAGGATTTCTTCTAATATATACTGTTTTAGCATAATCTGCACCACTTGCAAAAGGAGGATCAATATAGACTAAGTCTACTTTTATATCATTTTCTTTTAAGTATGCACAAGCAGATACACACTCTCCTCTTATCACCATGTTATCAGTGTTTTCATTACCAACTATTTCTTGTGTTTCTACTTCATATAAAGGCATACCCTTTTCAATTCTATTAAATACTTTATCATTATCTGCATATTTTAATATTCTTTTTGTTCTAGTAAAATTGTCAAGAATAGCTTGTCCTTCAATTGGTTCTTTAAAATATGGAACATATTTAACCGCCATTATTTACCCTCCTTTAAAAATTCATATAATTTATCATTTAATTTACTTACTATTTGACTGTCAGTTAATGTATCTTCTATATATAAATAGTCAAATTTATTATATCCAAATTTTTTATTATTGAATTTAATAAACTCTTTTTCAATATAATTTCTCCTATCAATAAATTCAGATTGTTCTTTATAACCTTTCCCTTTGGTTTCAATAATTAAAACCTTATCAATTTTATTATCGTTATCTCTTCTGATAATTAGAAAATCTGGAGTATATAATCCAACTTTCTTAAGCACCTTATTTTCTGTTTTATAACACTCAATCCTAAATGATGCTATATTATGATCTCCATTATAATAAATTTCAAGGTTATTTGATGTAAATCTATTTAATGACAATACTTTTTCTAAAAATGTTTTCTCAAATGAGCTTTGATTAAACACATACGGAATATAATGGAATGTTTTATCTTTCATCTTCAATTCTAAAACATCATCCTTATTTTTATTTAATAATACCTCTGGATTATTCTTTACTAAATCCAATAATTGTTCTTTAGATAATTTATCAAAGTTTATTTTAGTATCACCGTTTTTATCCCTAATTAACACTTTACTTGTTATATCATCATTTGGAAATTGTAACTCTTTATTATCTAAATTAATCAAAGGAATATCCTGGATAGATAATATTGAAGCACTAGTTGGAACTTCTTCTTTTTTTATTGTCATTTTTCTCTTATCATAAAAAGCTTTTCTGATTAGATTATTTATTAATTTATGATTATATGTCATATTAAGTGTATTTTCATCTATAGTAATGTTTTTATAAATATTTTTTAACTCTTTATCATATTCTTTTAGCATATTCATTGTAACAAATCCAAAGCTTTCTTTTGATATATTTAAGAGCCACTTATTATAGCTAATCTTTTCTCCATAAATAATTTTATTTATGTTTGTTTCAATTACTTCATCATTTATATTTTTTTCAGTAATAATTATATTTTGTTTTATAGATTCCATTGAAAGTATTTTTTTTAGATCTTTTCGAGTTTTGCCTTGTTCTCTAATTTCTTCTGAATATCTAATATTCATTCTGTAATATTCTATTTCAGGAATATTTAAATACTTCATTCTACTTATTCTTTTAATTGAATTATTTAATTTAATACCATTTTGAAATTCTTGTAATGTTGCGTGTTGTGTTTTCTTAAGTTGTCCAGATAAAAGCTTTTCATTATCTTGATTCAAGTATATTAATGCAGTTTCATGCTTTCCTTTTACAACTTGTCTTAAACATCTACAAGTTGTTTGTAATACCATTTTTGTTGGGCAATCACCCTTTTGAGATAAAATCACACCTGTTAAGGAACTACAATCCCATCCTTCTTTCCCTATGCCAACAAGTAATATTATTCGTTTTTTTGATAAAGGTGTATTTAGTGATTCAAATTCCAGGCTATTTTCTTTAGGTAAGGAATATTCTTTATTACCTCCATGATATTTTAAAATAACTTCATTTGGATTCATTTTTAAATTTGTAACAAATTCAGATACAAAAGGATATATTGATTCTTCTAGATTTTTTATATTACCACAGTATATTGCAATTTTACTTAGTACCCCATTATAGCTCACATCTTTATATTTATCAAAAAATTCAGTTAATCCCTCTTTTATAATATTTAATGGGTTATTATCAGTTGAAGCTATTATTTTAGGCTTTTTCAAAAAATTATCTATACCTGCGGTTAATGGATAATAATAAATTGTATTAGAAATATCAGTATTCTTAATTGCTATTTTAGATGTTATATTAAATATCTCAGGCTTGTCTAAATAAGGTGTACCAGAAAATCCAATAACTTCATTTACATTTTTAGTTCTATTCCAATTAGTTACTACTTTATTAAGTTTAATTTCTTCATCAGCCGCATGATGAACTTCATCAATAAAAATTGCTAAATTAGGTATTTTTCCTATTGTCTCTCTAAGTTCATTGGCAACTTTACTAATAATATCATTATTTTCAAAATCAGCTTGCAATTGTTCATTTTCTATTTTTACTTTATCTAATATAACTTTTTCGGCATTTGTTAACAATATTACTCCAAACATATCTTTATATGGTTGGTATTGGGCTATTTTAGCAACATTTGGATTTTTTATTTTGTTACTTTTTTTATCAGTTTTAACAGCATCTAATATTTCAAATTTTAAACTTTTCTTTAAATTGCTTGCTATTGGTTCAGGAAAAATCCATGTCACATTAAAGTCTTTTATCTTTTTTAAACTAGGTACAATAGAGCTTTTTAATCCGGATGGAGCTAAAATAATAAAATTATGTGCAAATGCTTTATTATATGGCTCATTCATAGCAAAATACAAATCAAGATATATAAAAGCCGACATTAAAAAAGTTTTACCTGCTCCCATTGGTAATGAGTAAATGTAATTAGCATAATCAATATTATGGAAAAATTTTTTAAAGATAGATTTAAAGTCTAATGTTAAATAATTTTTCTCTATTTCTTCTTTTAATTCTTTGTAATTAACATCAGTTAATGATATTTCATATAATTGTCTTGCTGCTGGATTATCATATAAAAAATCATTCAATTTTTTGGATATAGGTAATTCATCTAGATCTATATTTTGCAAAAAATATCCTTCGTTAAAAAGTCTCTCTAAAGATTGATTTTTGCAATATATTTTAAAGAACAAATATAATTTTATTGATTCTATTTGAGCATCTCTTAATTTATCTTGCTCTATCATGTAATTTATAATGTTCTTTATTTTACATTTATCTGAACTATACCACTCATCACATATTTTTTTAATTAATTCATGAAACATAGTATAACCTCCAATATAATTATACCATTTTTTTCTTGGTTTGCCTTGTTAATTATACAAAAAAAGAAGAAATTAATCTTCTCTATTAATCAATTTTTTAACTATTTATTATTTCATAATGTTATTTTATTACACAATACTTTTTAAAAAACATTAATAAAACTATATGTTTGATGTTATAATTACATTTCTAAATTATTTCACTCCCGGAAAAGTTATTTCGGTATATTTTAATAAAAGTAATTCTAAACCAGCATTGTCATTTCCAGCTTTTATTTCATTTAATATTGTTATTATATCATCATCAACTAACGGAATTATTAAATTATCTGTATCACAATAAATATCATTACACCTTTTTATAAGAGTATCATAGTCATTAGATTTTCTTGATGTAGATATACCAAATTTTCCCCTATGTTTACTAAATCTTCCTAATAATTGATCTAATTCAGGATTTTTTATGTCTGATGAATAGTTTTTACATTCTACCATTATAAAATTAGCTGGTATATTATACTTTTCAAACAAATCATAAAAAAAACCATTAATAGCAGTATTATTATAAACTATATCTATTCTTTTTCGGCCGTTATTAATTGGAACTTCCTTTTTGGGATTACTAATATGTGGGAAAAAAATAAATTCTAGTATGCAAAGCATAGTAATATGATATTCATCTGCATTATCAGTCCCTGCAGGAATTGACATTAATTTTTTTATCAAATAATCAGCAATATTTTTCCTATTCTCTTTAAAATCAACTGACTTCATTTTTGAAAATGATTTATTCTTAAATTCACTAAATACTCTTTTATGTGCATTTGTAAAATTTGCCAGCCAATCTTTATTTGGAATAAATTTCTTATTTTTTGTTCCTAACTGTTTTTCCTTTATATCCTTTTTAGTCACAAATGGTTCGCCTTTATTCATTTTTCCCTTTCTATATTGCACTAAATTAGTTTTTTCTTTAATATTTTCATCCTGCAAAAAATTTAATACAAAATGTTGAAAGTAATTCCCAGAATTAATTCTATCGCCATATGTTACAATTATTTTAGGCACAAGCAAATATCTTTTACCATTTATAACCAACATATCTGTAAATTCTTGTTCCCATTGTCTACTAACTGGATTCCAATACATTCCAGAAGCAATATTAGGCGTTAAAGGAATATTAAAAATTTCACACTGATTTTTAGTATATTCTATTAATAATTTTCTGATTATATTAGTAGTCATATCAGAAATCCGATCAGAACTTACACCTGGTACGAAGACTTGTAAATCCTCTAGCGAATTTAATATACCTAAACCAACTGCTTTACTACCCATTAATGATTCAAATATTTCATCTGAACTTTTTTTGCCTAATCCATTACCTCTTGGCTTTTTAGCAGAATAACCTAAGCATGTTTCATTAACTTCATTTAAATGTGTAAAGATTTTTCTTGCATTTTCATAATCACCCGATGCTAACAGCTCAGTTAAATAGCTAAAATAATTATTAATTATTCCATTTGCTTCATCTATAAACGGTCCAGATAGCTTAGATATACGATATGGATCTATAAATAAAGGCATATCTTTATTTATATCTATATCAATAAAGTCTAATTCATTCTGTGTTTTACCTAAGTTAAATTTCTTACTTATTCTCATTTATATTCACCTTACTTTCTTCTATTTGATAAAACACTACCTGCTAAACTTTTAGCTATCTTTGAACTACTTTTTTTATTTAAAACTCTAGATGCAGTACTTGAAGTTTTTTTGGAACTTCTAATTTTATTTGCCATTTTATCATCTCCTCACTAGGTCTTTATTTCTTAACAACAAAAAAGATTGCAAAAAATGTAAACTTAAGCAATCTTACAAAAACCTATTGATTAGGATCCAAATTTATTATATAATATTATTGTAATAAGTTTGAAAATTGCTTATTGCTCTGTTTATTTGTGCTTTGCATTGTTTCGCACATTTATTCATTATTGCCTTTCTTTTTTGCCGAAAAGATTGGCCTTTTTTTATTGAGATAATTCGTTAAATCTTATCCCTGTATTAATTATAACAAGAAACGTGATATATATCAATGTATATTTCACGTTTTTTAGTGTTTTAAAGCGTTTTAAAACTGTAGGTAATACCTTAGTACTCTTTTTCAAAAAAAGCCTGTATATCCGTCTTAATACCCTTATAAATTTAATCAATGTATGAGCTAAGTATGTCCACCTGCATTTATATGATTAGAAATTACAATAACATCTTTTCCGTTTCCAAAAGCATCTAAAACCCTATCAACTCTATTTGTTGGACTTAATGTTTCATCACTTGTTCTTGTCATTGCAACAGGAATTCCTAATTCTCTAAATCGATCATACATATATTGACTAATTTTTAAAGTCAAATCTTTTTCAATTATGCCATTCGCACTTGCACCGGGATCATTACCGCCATGTCCACTATCCAAAACTATACCTTTTATGGCTCGTTCATACATAAACTTCACCTCTAATTTAAAATATGTATGAATAGGCATAATTGCTACTTAAAATAAAAAACTGCATGAAAGCAGTTCTTATTATTCACTTTTAGCCTTTTCTAATTTTACTTCAACTTTTTGTTCTTTACCATCTCTATTAATAACTAATTCAACTTTATCACCTGGTTGATTTTTATATAAATAGTATCTGAATTCTGCGATATCTGTAATTTTTTGATTTTCTATTTCAACCACAACATCTCCAGCTTTTATACCAGCATCTTCCGCAGGAGAACCTGCCTCAGCAGAAACAATAACTACTCCGTTTTCTAAATCTTCATCAATTCTTATACCATTATATGCAAGTGCAAAAGTATCAGTAACATCTAACATTTCAACACCTAAATATGGTCTTGAAGTATCTATATCATTTTCAATTTTCTCTACATATGATAGAGCTTCTTCAATAGGAATAGAAAAACCTAATCCCTCTACTTCATCTTTAACTATTTTTAATGAATTAACACCTATTACTTCTCCATTAATATTACATAATGGCCCACCACTATTACCTGGATTTATCGCAGCGTCTGTTTGCATTACATTCATTACCCAATCATTACTTCTACTATTACTTAATGAAACTGAAACCTTTCTATCTTTACCACTCAAAATTCCTTTTGTAACAGTTCCCTTATATTCAAGACCCATAGGAGCACCTATTGTAAATACTGTATCTCCTACATTTACTTTAGTACTATCACCTATCTCAGCAACATCTTTAACAAATTTATCATCTATTGTTAATACTGCGATATCAGCATATTGATCTCCTCCTAAACATTCAGCTTCTGCTTCTATATCGTCAGAAAATAAAATAGTTATATCTGATGCTCCACTTACAACATGATAATTTGTAATAATATAACCTTTTCCATTATCCTTTTTATAAATAAAGCCAGTACCAGTAGAACTTCCACTTGTAGTTGATGCAGAAACATAAATTACTGCATCATAAATTTTATCTACACTTTTACTTATACCAGTGTCGCTTACAGTTACTTCTTCTTTAGTAATTCCCTTTACTATTGTATTAGGAAAAAAATAAATTATTGCGTACATACCAGCTAAACCTACAAAAACAGAAACGACTACTAATAATATATTTTTAAATTTATTATTCATGTTTTCCTCCTTATTCATAATACATTATTTCTTTATAATTAAGCGGAAATCCCATTTCATTTAATACATCTTCAATTGAAATAGAACTAAGTTTTCCACTTAACATTTCAAGTTCATAAATTATCTCATTCATCATAAGTTTAAATTCATCTTTAGTTAACATTTGTTTCATAATTATTATTAATGCAAAAATATCATTTTTTCCATATATATATTCTCCATTTGTTTTTTCAATATTTAAATATCTATGAATTGCATTATCTGGAATAACTCGTTGCGTAAAATGATCAAACAAAATATCCTCATGAGCGCATAAATTTCTATAATTGGCTAGCAACGGAAAATATATACCTAATGTTTCAACATCTAAGTGATACACATTTGCTATATCTTGCTGTTCTTCCTCTTTAAGTATACCGAATAATTCACTCATTATTCCAAAACTTAAAACTTTTACAACTATCCACAGTGGTGCATAACCATATTGTGAATAATAGTGTGCTGTGGCTGTATGTTGTGAACCATTTATTCTAATTTGTCTTTTCATTTTTTTTAATAAATCATTTACTTGTCTTGTTTTGCTTCTATCCCTAGTAAAATTTGAAGCTTTTAAATAGTCTTTTTCTTTATAACCATATTTTTTACTAAGTATATAGCTAGTTATAGATTTATAATTATTTTCAATTATAAGTACATTTTTAAATATTATATTTCTAAATTGTCTATCAAACAAAAATAAAGAATATAATTCTTCAAACCTAGCCCCTCTTTTAAATTTTCTGGTTCCATTTTTTTCTAAAAACAGGTGTCTATAGCCACTTAAAAAGAAATAGTTTTCCCTAAAAAGAATACTTTTTGCCTTTTCCTCATCAGTTATCATTAGCCCCTTATCTTTTAAAATCTGTACCTGTTCTTCTAAACTTTTAAAAACTTTCCTAGCCACTAGTATCACCTATTGTAAAATTATACCATACTTATTATGTTTTGATAAGAAATAATACCTTTTTACACATAATTTTCATTTTTTTATCAATACTATTAATAGGTGGTAGTATATGTTTAATAATTATTTAGTATTAAATGAAACACCTGAAGTTATGTTGTATTTATTTATTAATAATTTTGAATTATTTAAAAAATATTATAAATGTTACAAAACCGATAAAAATTTATTAATAAAAAACATAAAAGATTATATAAAATACAACAAAATAAAATATAATGGTAAAAAGGCAACAATTGTACTAGAGGGAATTGTTGTTAACATTATAGATATTAGTGCTTAACTGCACTTTTTTTTATAAAAAAAGACCGAGAAATCTCGGAACTTATTATCTCTTTGAAAATTGTGGTGCTCTTCTTGCTTTTTTAAGACCATATTTTTTACGTTCTTTAATTCTAGCATCTCTAGTAATCATACCAGCAGTTTTTAATTTCTTTCTATAACTATCTTCTGCGGTAGGGTCGCTATTTTCATCATATATAAGTAAAGCTCTAGCAATACCTAAACGAATAGCTCCAGCTTGGCCACTAAATCCTCCACCTCTTACTTTTACAGTAACATCTAACTTATCTTTATTTTCAGTAATAACAAGTGGTTGCATTAAATCAAGAACTAAATATTCATAAGGCATATATTCATGAACATCTACGCCATTAACAGTTATTTTTCCAGAACCAGAAGTTAATTTAACTTGTGCAACACTTCTTTTTCTTTTTCCAGTCGCAGCGTATACTTTTTTATTTGCCATATTTACCTCCAACTTTAATTATTTCTGGTTTTTGAGCTTCATGTTTATGATCGTTACTTTCGTAAACAAATAATTTTTTATACATACTTCTACCTAATCTATTATGAGGAAGCATACCTTTTACTGCTCTTTCAACCATTTCTACTGGATATTTTTCTTTCATTTCTTTAGCAGTTCTTTCTCTAAGACCTCCAGGATATCCACTATGATTATAATAAATCTTATTATTTAATTTATTTCCTGTTAGTTCTACTTTTGATGCATTTATTATGATTACATAATCTCCACAATCAACATGAGGTGTATAAGTTGGTTTATGTTTTCCACGTAAAACATGTGCTGCAAGTGAAGCAACACGACCTAAATTTTCGCCAGCTGCATCAATTACATACCAATTACGCTTAACATCCTCTTTTTTCATCATATAAGTTTTCATATTTTTCTTCCTTTCTAACCTATTTGCTTCGCTTTCCCAAGGCTAACAAAATCAGTTAAAATGTACCGATATTGATTATACTAAAATAAGCCTTTAATGTCAATTATTTTAGGCATTTATTAATAATATACTCTATATAAATATAATGCATTACCACTTACTTTTTTTCCTAGCTTTTCTTTTTTTTCTTTTTCTACCATTTCTATGACATCTGTTAAATTTATTTTGTTCTCATTATAATCTATAAATAATGAAACAATATTTCTAACCATATATCTTAAAAAGCCATCACCAGTAATGTATATATATACATAATCCTTTTCTCTTTTTATTTTTATATCATAAATAGTTCTAATATAACTTTCCTTTAAATTTGAACTTGGGGTAAAGGCTTTAAATGAATGTTTACCAGTTAGAATTTTACTTATTCTTTTTATTTTTTTTATATCTATACTTTTATTATATTGCATTACTGTATCTTTTTCTGTTGGATTATATTCTCTGGTATTAATTTTATATAAATAAGTTTTTTTTATAACATCATATCTAGCATGAAAATCATTTTTAACTTTTCTTATACTTTTTATATAAATTTCTCCATTTAAACTTTTATTTAAAAACACCCTTAATTTTTCTTCATCAATCTTATTTTCTACATCAAAATGTGCATAATGATCAAGAGAATGAACGTTTCTATCAGTTCTACTACACCCTGTTATTTTTATAATTTTATTAAATCTTTTACTTAATAACTTCTCTATTTCTCCTTGCACAGTCTTTTTTTCCTTTTGTTTATTATATCCATAAAAATAATTGCCGTTAAATGAGAAATTTAGTAAATACCTCATAATATACCTCCTCTTGAAATATTAAAAGCACAATCATTAATAAATTCGTATATATATAAATTGTATCTCTTAAAGTTAAACTGCTTTTTATCATTTTAACTTTCTTTTTTTCGTTAAACAACATTAATTCTTTTATTTTACTTTTTCTATAATAATTAGTAAAGTACACATTTAAAGCTTTTTTATATATGCTAAGAATTATCTTTAACCTTTTTAACAAAAAATCTGAATTTAATAAGACTCCTCTATTTTTTTCATTTTTATAAATCTTTCTAACATATCTATTATATTCTGGAAAAAAATTAATGATATTAACAAAAAAATCACTTAACTTATAAATATTTACTTTTAGTTTTGATAATGGCTTAAAAATTATTAAAAATAATTTTCTAAGTTCATTAGAAGAAACTGAAAAATGTAAAAATAATATATAGGATAAAAATAATTCAAAATTTATAAAAATCATTAAAATTAATGATAAATTACCGGTAAATAAAGTTATTATAAAAACAATTAAATCTAAATACCAAAGTTCTATTAAACTTCTAAACAATAATTTAAATTTAAAACCAGCCACTTTAAATAAAAATAATGTAATTAATATAAATATCAAAGTAAACAAAAGATATTTATTAAAAATAGTAAAAATTATTAAAACAAGAAAAGAAAATAACTTAATTACAATATTAACTCTAAAAAAATTAAAATTTACATAATTATTATAATAAAGATTACTTTCCTGCATTTCTATACACCGCCTTAATTAAATCACTTAAATTATTATAATAATTAAATTTTTTTCTTTTTTTCTTAACTTCATCTACAAATTTCACAATTTCTGGTACTTTTATACTATATTTATTTAACAATTTTGAATTACTTAAAATATTTACCTCTCCAGAAGCAACTATTTCTCCTTTACTTAATATATAAACATAACTAACAAACGAATATATAAAATCTGTGTCTTTTGACATAATAATTATCATTTTTTTATATTTATTCTTTAATATGTTTAATAGTCTTATTAAATCTTTTTTTTCTTTTGAATTTAATCCTATTGTTGGTTCATCAATAATTATGATTTTAGGATTATATATTAATATACAAGCTAAAGCCAACTTTTTTTGTTCGTTTAAATTAAGACGTAAAGGGTCATACTCTAAGTAGTTTTCATTTAATCCAACCATTTTAATAATATCTATTATTTTTTGTTCTTTTTTAGCTTTATTATATTTAAATCTTTTTAAAGAAAACATAAGTTCTTTTTTTACTGTATTACATACAAACATTTCACCTGGCTTTTTAGATAAATATCCAATACTATACCTTAATTTAGCCTCACAACTATTAATACTGTTATTAATATAATTACCAACTCTAATAAAACCATGTGAAGGCTTCTGTAAAAAAGCAAGTAACTCACATAAATTCGTTTTACCTGAAGAACTTTCTCCAATAAAAGCATAAATGTTATTAGATTTTAAATTAAATGAAACATTTTTTAATATTTCTGAAGCAACTCCAGTTTGATTTTTTAATAAAGTTACCCTTTTTACTATTACTTCCATATGTTATCCACCAACTTTTTATAGTCATAGTAATATTTATCTATTAAATTATAATCCATTAATCTTTTACACAATTCTATTATAAAAGGTTCTCCTAAACCTAATCTTTTTAAAAGTCTTTCTTCATTTAAGACACTTAATGTTTTTCCTTCTGCTAGGAGTTGAGTTTTAGATGTTAAAATTAGTTTATTACCAATTATAGCTTCTTCAATATTACTAGTAAAATTAATAACAACATTTCCTTTTTTTACATATTTTTTTAATTCTTCAATAATAAATTCTTTTTCTAATAAATCTAAATTTTCAAAAATATTATCTAGTACTAAAACTTTTGGTTCACATAAAAAAGCAATAACAAATTTTAATAAAATCTGTTTAGTAGAGCCAATAGTACTTGGATCGTCTTCTAAAACATCTCTTAATTTAAATTTAAAAGTATATTCACTTATTAATTCGGTAATTTTAAGAGGAGATAAACCTTTGTTTTCAAGCAAAAAATTAATTTCATCTTTAACTTTTGTACAAATGAATAAATCTACCGTATCATTTAAAACAAAATTTATTCTAGTTCCTATTTTAGTTTTATCAAAATTTTTAAAAGACATATAATTTAACTTAACAAAATCATTTTTATTTAAATAATATAAATTATTAATAATTCTTTTATTTCCCTCACCTAAAATAGTACAAAAATCTCCCTCATTTAAAGAAAATTTTATTTTATCATTTTCATTATAACTAAAAACTTCCATTACTCCCCACCAAACTTATAATTATTTTATAATTTCAACCAAATCATTATTTTTTATATCAAAAGCATTTGCCTCATCTCTATCAATATGCATCTCTAATACATAAGAAGTATCTTCTTTTATTCTAACATTATTAAATATTCCTCCGCGTATTCCGCTAACTTTAACACTTACTAAATCATTGTTTTTTACCCCAAAAAACTTAACATCTTTTTCATTCATATGAATATGCCTATGAGCAATTATTACAGACTCGTTTGCTTCTATTTCTCCTTTAGGGCCAATGATAGTTATTTTTTCGGAATTTTTTAAGTCTCCACTATCTCTAAGGGGTGGATTTAAACCAAGTAAAGCTGAGTCAGTCTTTGATAATTCTACTTGTGTATATTTTCTAACAGGACCTAATATCCTAACATTTTCTATTTTATTTTTATCAGTCTTTAATGTCACTACTTCTTCATATGCATATTGTCCGGTTTGTGATAAAGGTTTTTTAATTTTAAAATTATAATCACTCCCAAATAAAATATCCGCATCTTCCTTTGTTAAATGCACATGTCTATTTGAAACAGCTACAGTTATTTTATAATTCATAGTATCACCTAAAAATATTATATAATATTTTTCATTTAATTCAAAGTTTTTCATATGTATTACTAAGGAGGAAAATAATGAACGGAAGTTACTATACTAACCCTGTTTATCCAAATGAAATGGGGTCTAATTATGAGGCAAATAAAATACCTGTAGAGAGTGTTAATGACTTGCCAATGGAACAAAGTTACATAGAAAATATATTAAGACTTAATAAAGGAAAAAAAATTACAGCTTATGTTTCTTTTTCTGATTCTGTAGAATGGAGAGATAAGAAATTTACAGGAATTATTGAGCAAGCAGGAAGAGACCATTTAATATTAAGTGATGTAGAAACTGGTAAATGGTATTTAATATTAATGATATATCTTGATTACGTAGAATTTAATGAAAAAATAAATTATAGACTTTAAAATAAAGTCTATTTTTGATATAATTGGCTAAGAAAGTAGGTAATAAAAATGTCACTAACTTTTTTTGTTGTTTTAATTATAATTATCTTACTCGCAGCCGTTGGTATTGTATTAATAAATAAATATAACGAAATAGCTAAAACTTATATAAAAATAAATGATGCAGAAATAAATATAGATGAAACATTAAGAGAAAAGTATGACCTAATTACTAAAGTAATAAATATTATAGAAAAAAATACTGATGTAGAAAGTAAAGTCTTAGATGAAATAAAAAATATTAAAAGTGATAAATATTCTAATTTCGAAATAGATAGATTACTCACAAAATGTTTTAAAGAAATTATAAAAATTGCATCAGACTATGATAGTGTTTCAAAAAATAAATCTTTTAAATCAATGAAAGAAAAATTAAAAGATACTGAAGAAAAACTAATCGCACTAAGAACTTTTTATAATAAATATACAACAAAATACAATTTATTGCTTTCCACTTTTCCATCAAATATAGTCGCAAAAGTAGGAAAATATGAACTAAAATCACAATATGACGGAAAAAATTTAACTGATGAAAATATCAAAGATTTTAAAATATAAAAAGAATAATTTATAAAGACCAATTTATTTCTTTTAAATTATTCTTTTTTAAAAACTCGTTTGTCTTAGAAAATGGTTTGCTACCAAAAAAACCATTTGATGCAGAAAAAGGTGATGGATGAGTACTTTCTATAATTAAATGTTTCTTATTTGTAATAAATCTTTTTTTACTTCTAGCAAAGTTTCCCCATAATATAAAGACCACAGGTGTTTCTTTTTCATTTAATAATTTTATGATGTGGTCAGTTAATAACTCCCAACCAATATTTTTATGAGATGCAGCATTATCTTTTTTAACGGTTAATATACTGTTTAATAATAATACGCCCTCTCTTGCCCACTTAGTTAAATCACCACTTTTCGGTGGAGTAACTCCTATATCACTATTTAATTCTTTAAATATATTTTGCAAACTAGGAGGAATTTTTACACCTTCTTGAACAGAAAAAGATAAGCCGTGTGCTTCATTCTCTCCATGATAAGGGTCTTGACCTACAATTACTACTTTTACATCACTATAAGGCGTTAATTTTAATGCATTAAAGATATTTTCATATTTTGGATAACATATATCTTTTTTATAAAGGTCGTTTACTATATTCATAAAACGTTTAAAACCTTCTCCATCAAAAACTGGTTTTAAAACGATGTCCCAATCATTTCCTATCATAATTTATCTCACTCCTCAATTTTACTATACAATATATATTAATTAAAATAAGTATAAGCATCATAAAATCAATTAACCACCATATAATAGTAGATTCTATTAAAAAACCACTAAAAGTAAATATTAATACACCGAGTCTAAATATTTTAATTATCCTTTCATTTTTAGTTAAAAATGTAATATTAGTAAGGCCAAAATAAAAACCACTAACAATTGTAGTAAATGAAAATAAAATAATTAATATTAACAATATTATACACCCTAAATCACTAAAATGAAAAGTAAAAACATTAGAAATTAATTCATTATAATTTGTTATTGAAATATTAGTTTTTAATTTAAAAATTAAAATTAAAAATGCAACTAATGAACAAATAATAAATGAAATAAATAAATTAGCTAAGACTTGAACTTTAGCTATAGTGTGTGCATCAGCATCAGCATCATCATCACTTACCGCAGAAGAAATTGAAGTTGTTCCAATTAATAATTCATTTTGAAAAATATTTCTTTTAACAGCTATTAAAATTGTAGGAATAAGACCTGTTATAATACTTTTAAAATTTAAAGCAGAATTAAATATCATAGTTAAAATATCATCTATAAAAGAATAATTAATTATTATTACATATAAAGAAATAAAAGTTAAAAATATACAAAGTATCGGAACAACTTTATTAATATATTTTATTATTTCTTTTACAGAAGAAAAAGTTATTAACAATAAAAATATGAAAGCAAAAATAAAAACTATAATTTTATTAACATTAAAATTAATATTTATAATGGCATTTAAAGTATTAGTTTGAATCATTAAAAAGAAAAATGAATATGATATTGTTAAAATAACTAAAAAAATAATACTTAAATATTTTTTATTTAAGCCATTTTTAATATAAAAATTAGGGCCACTAACATAATAATCATTTAGTTTTTGTTTATATTTACTTCCAAGCAGACTTTCAACATATATCCAAGAAGAAGTAAACAGAGCAAAAACCCATATCCAAAAAATAGAGCCTGCTCCTCCTGTATAAATAGATATTGCTGTTCCAATAATTGACCCGACACCTATTTTAGTACCAATTGAAACAAAAAATACAGTTAGATACTTTTTTCTTAAGCTTAATATTAAATTTAAAAACCTAAAGTTTTCAAATTTTAATTTATAACTAAAATACAAACCAAATAAAACTAAAATACAAATTAATAATATCCAAAATAAATCTAGCAAATTTATCACCTAATTAAATATATAAAAAAAATAGTCAAAATTGACTATTTATGGTATTTTTCATTATTAATTATTTTGAAAGCTCTATATATTTGTTCTAATAAAATTGCTCTAAAAAGTCCATGCGGAAATGTCAATTTCGAAAAAGATAATAAACAGTTACTATTTTCTTTTACTTTATCTGACAACCCTAAACTTGAGCCTATTATAAAGACAATATTTCCGTAACCTGAAATAAAAAGATCATTTAATTTTTTAGCAAACGAAATACTATCAAGCTCTTTTTCTTTAATTTCTAAAGTAATAACAAATTTATTATTTATTTTGTTTAACTTAGTTAATATTTGGTTTTCCTCTTCTTCTAAATTAGTATCTGGTATTTCTATAATTTCAATTTTATGATATTTACTTATTCTTTTTTGATAATCACTTACCATGTCTTTTAAATATTGTTCTTTTAATTTTCCAACACATATAATTTTAATCATTTATAACCACTATTTCATCTTGTTTAGCACAACTAACATTTGTAAAATCAATATTTTCTTCTATCATTACTTTTTTAAAAGTTGAAATAGCTACATCCTCTCTATTATTTTCTTCACTTAAGTGAGCAAGTATTATTTTTTTTGTTTTATTTCCAATAAATTTAGACAAATATATAGATGAATCTATATTAGATAAGTGTCCTATGGGACTAAGTATTCTTCTTTGTAAATGTGGTGGATATTTTCCTTTAATTAACATATCCGTATCATGATTACTTTCAAATATATAATATTCTCTATTTTCTAAAAATTTAAAATTTCTTTGATTAATATAACCTGTATCAGTTAAATAAACTAAAGATTCATTACTTTCGTATTCGGTAATAATATATCCATTACTACTAGTAGCATCATGACTCGTTGGAATAAGTAGCATATCAAAATCATCAAAATATAAATCATCTTCTAAAAAATGAACATTTTTATATTCAGCAATGTATGAATACAAGTCAGCTATTTTTTTACTAACGTAAACATCCGGATTATTATGATTTAAAAAAACTTTTAATGCACTAATATGATCAGAGTGATCATGACTTATAAATATATAATCAATATCTTTTGGATATACTTTTATTTTTTCTAATCTGTTTTTAAGTTCTTTATAAGAAAATCCAGCATCAAGTAAAATCTTTTTATCTTTAATTTCTACTAATACTGAATTTCCTTTAGAACCACTCCCTAAAATTGTTATTTTCATACTACTTAAATAAAATTAATGGATTTAATTCTTGACCTGTCCATGTATATCCTTTAGTTAAGCCAAAGTGCAAGTGGGTTCCTGTACTTCTACCAGTATTACCCATACTACCTATTATTTGTCCTTTTTGAACAACTTGACCTTCTTTTACATAAATATCAGCTAGATGTAGATATGAAGTGAAATATCCATTATTATGGTTAATTAATATGTAAGTACCACTAGCACCAGAATTATAACCTAATTCATATACTCTACCATTGTTTGATGCATATATAGGAGAACCGTGTCCACATCCAGAAATATCAATACCTTCGTGCATTCTTCCCCAACGCCATCCAAATGGTGAAGTTATTACATATGGTGATATTGTTGGCCATGCCCAATCTCCTGTTGCAACATCTGTCTTTTTGCTTCCTTTTCTTACAACTTTATTAATAACTGGAGAAATTTGTTCTGTATCAGTGATAAGTAAATATGTTGTTTCACCATTTACTTCTTCTTTTTTTATTGTAACTTTATTTAAGCCGTTTTCACCCTCTTGTTCAACGTAATCAGTTCCCATAGGAACATTTTTATCATATGTTTCTTCAGTTTTAAATCTTACTACTTGCTCCTCAATTACTTGGCTTGTAACAACAATACTTAACATTGGGTCAATCAAACCAATATTTAATTTTTGTCCTGGAAAAACAAGTGTGTTTTCACTTTTAATTTCTGGATTTGCAATTAAAAGTTCTTCTATACTTAAATTATTTGAATTTGCTATATCTGGAAGAGTATCTCCATTTTTTACCGTGTATTCCTTTTGCTTATCTAAAGTTCCAAACAATAAATATCTACTTAATTCTTGATAATCAGTAAAAATTTGTTCTTCAGTTGAAATATAATTTTCTTTATAAGTTACGTCTTCTTTTATTTCAACATTTTCAAGAGTTGTTCCAGTTTCAGTTACTTCTTCTTGTGTACTATTTAAATAATCCTCATAAGTATCAGATGGTACAAACGCCTCAATAGTGTTAGTTACCGCTTTATCAAAGTCTTCTTTATTTAAAACATTAATTTTTCTTTTTTTACCATCTTCATCTTTTATTGTAATTGTATACCCTTTTAAAGTAAAAGATTTACTATCTTTAATCTTGTCATAGATACTACTTATTGAATCAACTTTACCACTATATGTAACTATCCTTCTAATTTCTAATCCTTCAGGTGGATAGACTTTATCTACATCATATTTGTTCTTTAAATATTTTTGTTCTCTATCAATAAGGTTAAGTAAATCATCTTTTGACTTTATTACACCTATTACTTCTCCATCTAAATATACTTGATATAAACTTTGAGGTTCTTTCTCGGTTCTATTTCCAAAAAAACTAAAACCTGTTGTAATAAAGAACAATATACTTACAAGTATAGTTATATTTAATAGTTTTTTACTCACTATTCTTCACTCCTCAAACAATTTTTAAATGCACTAATATTTTTCTCAAAAATCAAATCAATTGTACCAGTTGAACCACTTCTATGTTTTGAAATAATTAATTCAGTAGCGGATGCATTTGGTTTTTCTTTTGCTTTTAAATTATAATAATCATCATTATATAAAAACATTACAATATCTGCATCTTGTTCTATAGAACCACTTTCTTTTAAGTCACTCATAATTGGCCTTTTGTTTTCCCTTGCTTCAACTGACCTTGATAATTGAGCTAAAGCAATAACTGGAACTTTTAATTCCATTGCAAGTTTTTTTAAATCTCTTGAAACTTCACTTACTTCTTGTACTCTGTTTCCAGAATATTTACTAGAACTACTTACTAATTGAAGATAGTCTATAACAATTAAGTCTAATCCTTTTGGAGAATTCTTAAGTCTTCTACATTTACTTCTAATTTCTCCTACAGTTATTCCAGCTGTGTCATCAATAAAGAAATTTGTATCAGCCAGTTGACTCATTGCCTCATTTAACCTTTTCCAGTCATTGTGTTCTAATCTTCCAGTTCTAAGTTTTCTAGAATCAATAGAACCAATCATAGAAAACATACGAGTTACAATTTGTTCAGCACCCATTTCAAGTGAAAAAAACGCAACAGATTTTTTAGAGTTAACAGCTATATTAGTTGAAACATTAAGTGCAAAAGCACTTTTCCCCATACCAGGTCTTCCAGCTAAAATAATAAGTTCATTTTCATGAAAACCAGTTGTCTTATTATCTAAATCATAATATCCAGAAGGTATTCCGGTGATTTCTGCACCATTTTTAGCCAGAATTTCTAACTGACTTTGTGCTTCAACTATAACATCTTGAATAGGCCTTATTTCTTTTCCTATTTGATTTTTATTAACACTTAAAATACTTCTTTCAGCATCTTCAACTATTTCACTTAAATCTTTAGATTCATCATAACATTCTGTTACTATTGCAGTAGCTTTTTCAATAAGTGTTCTTAAAACATATTTCTCAAATAAAATATTAATATAGTAATCAACATTTGCTGCGGTTGGTACTGCCTCAATAATTTTTGTTAAATACTCAAGTCCTCCTACACTGCTTAGTTGTTTATTTTTTTCGAGCTCATTTGCAACAGTAGTAGCATCTACTGGTATATCCTTAAGTCTTAATGACTTTAATACTTCAAATATTTTTTTATTAGATGCATCATAAAACATTTCGTCACTTAAGTCTTCACAAACTTTATCTAAAGCAACTTTGCTTAAAAAAGCAGAACATAATACTGCAACTTCAGCTTCTAAATTATGAGGTTCTTTTTTTAATGCCATATTTAACACCTACTTTTTTTCAATAATTATTTTAACTGTTGCTTCTACTCCTTTAAATAAAGAAACTTTAACAAAGTGTGTCCCGAGTGTTGTAAGTTCTTCTTCAAGTTTTATTTTTCTTTTATCAATATTAAATCCTTTATTATTTAATTCATTTGAAATTGCTTTTGTAGAAACACTTCCAAAAACTTTATCTTCTTTTCCAGAATTAACTTTAAAAACTAGTGATAGTTTTTCTAATTCCCTTTTTTCTTCTAAAGCTTTCTTTTTATCGTTTTCTTCGTTTTCTTTTTTCTCATCAAGTTCTTTATTTAATATTTCCTTGCTTTTATCTGTATATAAAACAGCCTGTTTAGATGAAATTAAGAACTTAGCAAAACCATCTTTTACATCCTTAATTTCATTCTTTTTTCCATGAGATTTTACGTCTTTAATAAATATTATTTTCATTTGTTCCTCCTTAAAAGAGTTCTCTAAAAATTATAACACAAATATAATTAAAAACCAAATTATATAGATAATAAAAACAGAATAATTTTACCTAATTATTCTGCTATACAAATCAATACTATCTCTGTAGGGTAAACATCACCACTATGACTTCTTAAATAAAATTTATATCCATCATAATATTTGTTAATAAGTTTTGGTATTGAAATTAAATCTTCATTTTTGTGATAAACAGATATTAACAAATTTGGTTTTTCTTTTTCTATATGCCTTTTCATACCTTTTAAAGCATTCATTTCTGAGCCTTCAATGTCCATTTTAACTAAAGTGATTTCTTCTTCTATGTCTAAATCTAACGAAGTAATTTCTATTTCATTTTCTCCATCTATATCTATTTTATTTGCTGATATATCACTATTTTCATTAAAAAATGCTTTATGTTTTGTCTCTCCTACAGCTTTTTTCTTGCAAACAGTCCTATCATATTTTCCTAAATTCTTTTTTAAAAGAGAATAGCTTAAATCAGTCATTTCATAACAATAAATTTTTTTATAATTTTTTTCACCATAAGAATTTATAAAGTCTATTACTGTATCTCCAATATAAGCACCTAAGTCTACAAAAACTGTTTCTTCATCTACTTTTACTAAATCTAAATCAAAATAATGTTTATAGGTATTTTCTTTAGTTATATTAAGTGTTTTAAAGTCATAATTAAACCAATTATTAATAATTCCATATAAAAGCAATTTACTTCTATAATCTTCTAATTTTTCATAAAGCCACTCTAAATCTTTTATATGATTATTTAAAAACAAAGCTTTTTCATATATTTCTTCAAATTCATTATTTTTTGCTTTTAATTTTCCCCAATAATTAAATTTTTCAAAATAATTTTCATATAAATCTTTTACATTATTATCTAAATTTAAATAAGAATACTTTATGCTTTCATATATTTCATTTAGACTCATCTGTTTTAAAATTTTAGTTAATTCATAGAAATTATTATCAACATAATTCAATATTATCACCTAAATTATTTTATGATTATAATTTTAAATGTTTAAAAAAAATGATGTTTAAACATCATTATTTTGTAAATGGTATTAACGCCATAAATCTTGCTAATTTAATTTGTTTTGCAATATGTCTTTGGTGTTGTGCGCAAGCTCCTGTCATTCTTCTAGGTAATATTTTCCCTTTATCATTAACATATTTTAAAATGATTGGAACATCTTTATAATCAACTGATTTTCCAGCACACATTTGACATATTTTTTTCTTTTTTCTATATCCTTCTGCCATTTTCTTTCCTTTCTAGAAAGGTAAATCATCATCTGTTAAAACTACTTCATTTCCAAAATCCTTAAAAGGATCTTCGTCCGCTATTGTAGTTTCAGTAGAATTATTTACATCACCAGTTGGAACATCTGGATAATAACCATTATTTAAATCATTTGTTGATGAATTATTATTTGGTCTACTCAAAAATTCAACATTATCAGAAATAACATCTGTTACATATCTTTTAGTTCCATCTTGTGCTTCATAACTTCTATTTTGAAGTCTTCCTTCTACACAAACTTGAGTTCCTTTCGTACAATATTTACTTATATTTTCTGCTTGTTTTCTCCAAGCAGTTACATTAAAGAAGTCAGTTTCAATAACTCCGTCTTTATTTCTAAAATTTCTATTAACTGCGATAGAAAAATTAACTGCTGATACACCAGATGGAGTAGTTCTTAATTCTGGATCTTTAGTTAATCTTCCAATTAAAACAACTTTATTCATTATTTACTCCTCGTCTAATTTTATTATTAAATGTCTTAAAACATTTTCATCTAATAATGCTTTTCTATCAAATTCGTTAATAGCTTCCATAGGAGCAAGAACATTTAATAAATAATAGTGTCCATTACTTACTTTTTTAATTTCATAAGCTAGTTTCTTTTGTCCCATATCTTTTGATTCTAGTATTTTAGATTTCATATCAGTAAGTAACTTTTCAAAACTTTTTGCAGTTTCTTTTATTAAATTTTCTTCTATGTCAGCTCTTACGATAAACATTATTTCGTATTTTCTCATAATACACCTCCTTTTGGTCTATGGCTTCTAATGAAGCAAGGAGCTTTCGCTCTTTGGTTATTATAACAAATTTAATCTTTCATGTAAACATATGTTTTTCCTAAGTTTAAATTACTATTTTGTTACATTAAATCTAAAATAACATATATCTCCATCTTGCATAATATAATCTTTTCCCTCAATTCTTAATTTACCATTTTCTTTTACTTTTTGTTCATTACCATAAGTAATTAAGTCATCATAACTCATTACTTCCGCTTTTATAAAACCTTTTTGAAAGTCAGTGTGAATTATTCCAGCACATTCTGGAGCTTTCATACCAACTTTAAAAGTCCAAGCTCTACATTCATCTTTTCCAACAGTAAAGAAAGTTTTTAGTCCAAGTATTTCATATGTTTTCTTTATTAGTTTATCCAAACCTGTTTCGTTAATATTTAACTCTTTTAAAAACTCTAATTTTTCTTCTTCATTTAGGTTAATTAATTCACTTTCTAACTTTGCACATATTAAAATCAAATTTTCACTTCCAACATAAGTAGAAATTTCATTAATGTACTCATTATTATTTTCAACAATATCTTCTTCACTAATGTTGGCTAAATAAATAATTGGTTTTAATGTTATAAAATTAAATACTTTTAAAACTTCCAGTTCTTCTTTACTAAAAGAGACATTTCTTAATGCTTCATTTTTATCTAAATATTCTTTAGCTTTCTTTAAAGTGCTTAACTCAAATAAACTTTCCTTATCATTTGTTGTTTTTGCTTTTTTTTCTATTTTTGTTATTCTATTTTCCACAATTTCTAAATCACTTAATGTAAGCTCTAAATTAATAATATCTATATCTCTTTTAGGGTTCACATTACCCTCAACATGTATAATGTCATCATCTTTAAAGCATCTAATAACTTGTATAATAGCATCTACTTCTCTAATATGAGATAAAAATTTATTTCCTAATCCTTCACCTTTAGATGCTCCACTAACTAAACCGGCAATATCTATAAATTCAACAGTAGTGGGTATAGTTTTTAAAGGTTCATACATTTTTTTTAGAACGAACAATCTCTTATCAGGAACGCTTACTACACCAATATTAGGATCAATAGTAGCAAATGGATAATTAGCTGCTAAAATTTGATTATTAGTTATACTATTAAATATTGTACTTTTTCCAACATTAGGCATACCAATTATTCCAGCTTTAAGCGACATATTCTACCCCCGGCATAGCTCCTACTCCAAGTGGTATTCCTGTTATGTACCAACCTAAAATTAAGATAAACCATATTACTAGAACTGCTAATGAATATGGAACTAGTAATTTTATACTACCAAATAATGTTACATTTTCTTCTTTTCCGAACTTTTCCATATAAGCTATAAAAATTACAAAATAAGCTAGAAGTGGTGTTAAACCATTAGTAACACTTATACCTGCATTATATATAATTTGAGCGAATTCTGGAGATAAAGAAGCATTCATAAATATTGGAACGCTAACTCCTAATATAGCCCATTTTAATGTTGGACTTGGCATAAGTATATTACTTATCATTGCAATAAAGAATAGTAATAAAATTAAAGGTATACCTGATAATTCTAAATTAACTATTAAATTAGAAAGCATTGCTGTTATAACTGAACCAATTTCAGTATATTTAAATACTCCTATAAAAAGTGAAGCAAAAAATATTAATACCAGTATATTTCCTATTCCATCTAAAGAGTATCCAAACGATTCTGAAACATCTTTATTTGATTTTATTGTTTTAGCAAAAACTCCATAAAAGAAGCCAACTATACAAAATAGTAAAGTTATTATAAATACAAAACCATCACTAAATAATGAATCAGGGCCAAATAATTTATCTATATAATAAGTTCCTCCATCATCAAGTAATGCACCAGATAATGGTAAACCTGGAATAATCATATAAAGTACTATTAAAATATAAATTATTCCCATTCCAATACCCATTATAAGTCCTCTAAGTTCTTTATTAGTAATTTTTACTTCTTCTTCCTCAACTTCATATTTAGGAAGTTTTGGAATTACAACTTTTTCAGTAATATAAGTCATTACAATAGACATAATTATTGTTGCAACTGACATTATACCAATAGAGAAGAATTGACTTATTTGATAACTTTCATCTAACATACTTGCACCATTTAATGTAAGTTGTAATAATGTACTATCTGTAACACTCAAAAATATGTTAATTCCATAACCAAAGCTCATTGCTGCAAATGAAGCAATAATTCCGCCCATTGGGTTTCTCTTTCCATATTTAAACAATAAGGCACCTATTGGTAACATAACTACATAACCAATATCACCAACAATTGAAAAAGCCATACTTATAAAAATTAATAAAAAAGTTAAAGTATTTTTCTTTGCATGTCTAGTAATTAAAGTAAAAAAGGTTTTAGTAAATCCTGTCTTTTCCAGTATTCCTATTCCAATTAAAACTATTATCAACATACTAAGTGGTGCGAAATTAACAAAACCACTTACTGCATTTGTAACTATATATTTAAGTCCAGCTAAACTAAATAAACTTTTAACTTCTATAACTGCATCATCAAATTCTCCTGTAACTGAATTAATAGTATTGTATTCTGTTTGAAGATTAAAAAAGGATAAAATCCCTGATAATATTATTGTTATTCCAGTTAAAAGCATAAACATCATAATTGGACTAAGTTTAAACTTCTTTTTAATCATCCTCACTCACCACTTTTTTTAATTTTTTTTCAAATTCTAATCTATCTAACATAATAGAACGTCCACAATTAATGCATTTTAATTTTATATCTATTCCTATCCTTGTTATTTCCCATAAGTTGCTTTTACATGGATGAGGTTTTTTCATTATAACCTTACTACCAAGTTTATAATCTTTTTGCATTATGCACCTCTATTTGTGGATAATGTATTTTTACGTTTTTATTATCAAACTCTTTTTTTAACATTTTTAATATATCTCTTTTAACCCCAAAATAATCATATGGCTTAGTTTCAATAAACATTCTGTAAGTAACCGCTCCTTCTTCTAATGACTCAATGCCTAAGACTTCTACTTGTTTTTTTACACTATCCATTTTTGTTATTTTTGGAATAAGACTATTTAAAATTTTTAATACTTTATCTGCATCTTCTTCATAAGAAACATTTATATCTAAAACTAAATTTGAATTATATTGTGAATAGTTAATAACACTTCCTACACTACTATTATTTATTATTTTTACTTCTCCTGTATATGCACGAATTCTAGTTGTTTTAAGACCTAAATCAATTATTTCTCCAGTAAAACCATCAATTGTAACAAAGTCTCCAACTTCATATTCTTTATCAGTTATAATAAATACTCCTGATACAAAGTCTTTTATAGTATCTTGGAGTGCAAGCCCTACAACTAAACCAACAACACCTAAACTTGCAAGTAATGAAGTTGTATTTATTCCAAATTCTTTTAATATTAAAATACCTACTATAAACACAATTAAATATTTAAAAATATTTACCATTAGTCCATTTATAGTTTTTTGTCTTTTCATACTTACTCTTTTATTCTTAAATTTTATATTTAAAGCTTTAGACATAAAAAACTTTATAATATAGTATATAATTACTCCAATTATTATATAAATTATTATTGCGATAAATTTTTCAAAAAAAGATTCACTTAATAAAAACTCTTTCATTCTATCACTCACTATCTATTTTTATATTTAATATTTCTAATATTCTTTCAAGATCTTTTTCACTATCATAAGGTATTTCAATTTTTTTTGTAGTAATTTTTACCATTGTTCCTATTTTTTCACGCATAACATTTTCTATATTTTCGTATTTTCTTACCTTTGTCTTCTTTATAGGAATGACTTTTTTAATATCTGAATTACTTATCAATTCTTCTAGTTTTCTAACTGTTATACCCTCGTCTACTATTTTTTTTGTAAATTTTCTTATTTTTTCTTCATCATCTAATTTACTTAATGCTCTAGCATGACCCATAGAAATTTCTTTATTTAAAACTTTTGTTTGAGTTTCTTTAGGAAGTCTTAAAAGTCCTAACATATTTGTAATATAACTTCTACTTTTACCAATTTTTTTTGCTAGTTCTTCTTGAGTTAAACCTAAAGCATCTATTATATTTTTATATGCCTCTGCTTCTTCTATAGCACTTAAATCTTCTCTTTGAATATTTTCAAGTAATGCTATCTCCATCATTTCTGAATCTGTAAAATCTCTTATTATTGCAGGTATTGTTGATTTTCCAGCCATCTTACTTGCTTTTGCTCTTCTTTCTCCGGCTATTATATAATAACCTTTAATTGATTTTTTTACTATTATTGGCTGAAATACGCCATGTTCTTTAATAGAAAGAGCTAACTCTTCCAACTTACTTTCATCAAACTTTTTTCTAGGTTGATATGGATTTCTTTTTAATTCAGAAAGATTAATCTCTATTATATCTTTTTTATCAGTATTTTCAATAATTTCTTTTTCAACTTCATCCATATCTAAAGGTTTATTGTTAAAAAGTTGTTCTAAACCAAGTCCTAAAGCTTTACGCTTATTGTCCATTTCTTTCAATCACTTCCTTTGCAAGATTAATATATGCTTCTGCTCCTTTGCTTTCTGGTGCGTATTCTAATATTGGTTTACCGTGAGATGGAGCTTCTGCTAATTTTATTACTCTAGGTATTATTGTATTAAAAACTTTTTCTTTAAAAAACTTCCTAACATCTTCTACAACTTCTAATCCTATTAAAGTTCTTCCGTCAAGCATGGTAAGTAAAACTCCCTCAATATCTAACTTTGGGTTTAAACTTGTTTGAGTCATAATTATTGTATTAAGAAGTTGTGTTACTCCCTCTAATGCAAAAAATTCACATTGAACTGGTATTAAAACTGAATCAGATGCGGCAAGTGCATTTGTGGTAAGTAACCCTAAAGATGGAAGACAATCTATTATAATAAAATCATATTTATCTCTTATTTTATCCAAAGCATTTTTTAGTTGTTCGCCCATTTTAAATTCTTGATCTTTTGAGCCTCTTTGAACTAATTCAATGTCTGTTCCAGCTAAATTTATCATCGCAGGTATTACACTTAAATTTTTAAATTTCGTTTTAATAATTGTATCTTTTATATCTGCATTTCCCATTATAACATCGTAAATACCTAATTCTACATTACTTCTATTAACTCCTAAACCAGTGCTAGAATTTCCCTGAGGATCTAAATCAATTAAAAGTACTTTTTTCCCTAGATAACCTAAAGACGAACTTAGATTTATACTAGTTGTTGTTTTTCCTACACCACCTTTTTGGTTAACTAAAGATATTACTTTTCCCATGTCACTACCTCACTTTTCTAGTTCACTATATTTAATTTTAACACATTTAATATTATTTTAAAACAAGTAAAAAAGAAAAAAGCAAGTTTTTATTCTTGCTCTTCAACAGAATCAATTTCAGGTAGTTTTCCAGTTTTAACTAAAGAATCAATTTCTTCCTTAGTTAAAGTTTCTTTTTCAAGTAAAGTGTTTGCTATTAAATCTAAAAGCTTTCTATTTGATGAAATTATTTTTTTAGTTTTTTCATAACTAGTTTCTATGATTTTTCTCATTTCTTGGTCTATTTCAAATGCAACTTGGCTAGAGAAATTTCTACTTTTATTATAGTCTCTTCCCAAAAACACACTAGATTCTTGATGCTCAAACTGAATTGGACCTAAATCACTCATTCCATATTCTGTTACCATACTTCTTGCTATTTTAGTTGCTCTTTCAAAATCATTTTGTGCTCCACTTGATTGTACTTTTAAAACAATTTCTTCTGCAACACGTCCACCAAGAAGTCCACAGATAGTTTGTTCAAGTTCTGTTTTTGTTGAGAAAAACTTTTCTTCTTTTGGAAGCATTAAATTATAGCCTCCTGCAGCACCACGTGGAACTATTGTTATTTTTTGTACTTCGTTAGCATCTTCTAATTTTATACCAACAACAGCGTGCCCTGCTTCATGATAAGCAACAAGTTTTTTCTCTTTTTCAGAATACTTTTTACTTTTTTTAGCAGGTCCCATTATAACTCTATCATATGCCTCATCTAAATCTTCTAGTGAAATAGCATCACTATTTTTTCTTACTGCAAGAAGTGCAGCTTCGTTTAATAAATTTTCTAAATCAGCCCCACTAAATCCGACTGTTCTTTGAGCTATATATTCTAAAGTTAAACCTTTAACGAATTTTTTGTTTCTAGCATGTACTTCTAAAATTTCTTTTCTTCCATTCATATCTGGAAAATTAACTGTAACTTGTCTATCAAATCTTCCTGGTCTTAATAAAGCAGGATCAAGAACGTCTGGTCTGTTAGTAGCTGCGATTATTATTATTCCCTCATTTGCACCGAAACCATCCATTTCAGTTAAAAGTTGATTTAATGTTTGTTCACGTTCATCATGTCCGCCACCTAATCCAGCTCCTCTTTGTCTACCAACAGCATCTATTTCATCAATAAATATTAAACATGGAGCAGTTTGTTTCGCTTGTTTAAACATATCTCTAACACGACTAGCACCAACACCAACAAATAATTCCACAAAATCAGAACCACTAATGTAATAAAATGGTACTTTTGCCTCACCAGCAACTGCTTTTGCAAGTAATGTTTTACCTGTTCCTGGAGGTCCTACAAGTAATACTCCTTTAGGTATTCTTGCACCTAATCTTTGAAATTTTTTAGGGTTTTTCAAAAAGTCTATTAACTCTGCTACTTCTTCTTTTTCTTCTTTTAAACCGGCAACATCTTTAAACGTTACTTTATTACCTTCTTGACTTAGTTTAGCTTTGCTTTTTCCAAAATCAAAAGATTGCTTATTTCCTCCACTAAGTTTTACAAAAATAAATATAGTAGCTCCAACTAAAATCAATACTGGAAGTAAACTTAATATAAATGTTAAAACAGAATTAGATTCTGGATTGGCTTTTATATCAACTTTTAAATTTTGTTCCTCTGCAGTTGTTAAAATTTCATCAATTACTGAATCAGTAAGAGGAACAATTAACTTAAAAGTTTCATTATCTTTATATCCTTCTAATTTACCAACTAATTGGTAGACTCCAGCACTATTTTTTGGAGTTATTTCAAGTTCAGTAATATGTTCTTGACTTAAGTTTTTATTAAAATCATTATAAGTTATTTCGTTTACTTTAACATTCAAAGTGTTAAATGCATACAATATACACATTATAATTACAAATAATATAAAATACGGTATTAACGTCTTTCTAGCTTCTTTATTTTTCATTTTTCCTCCTTAATAATAACGTAGTACTATATCATACTCTTCATTTTTATCTTTGTCAAATACGGATTTTCTTAACCCAGGAAGCCAAACTATGTTATCTTCATTATCACATACTATTGGCCAAATGTCTCTTTCTTTTTTACTGATTTTTTCATTAGTAAATATATTATTAACTTTTTTACTTCCATCCATGCCTTTTATTTTTATCTTATCTCCGTCTTGCCTATTTCTTACATAAAGCGGTAATTTAACTTCTTTACTAGATAATCTTGTACAATTGTTATTTGTCCAATCACAATTTTTTACGAGTTCAATATTCATATCATTAGGTAATTTTACAATATCTTCTATTTCTATTTCATACGAATTTTTACTTTCTTCCATTTTTTCTATTGATAGGAAATTATAAGTTTTTCTACATATTAAATTATTAGGTAAATGTACAAATGTATTAGCTTTTTTAGAGTCCATTAGTTTAAATATTAAATTAACGTGAGTATCTGTTATTATAAGCAAATCATCTCCATAAACACTCTCTAAAAAATTATATATTACATTTGTTTGAATTAAACTTTCTACTTTTTTTAATTCATCAATGTCTATTGTATTATTTTTTATTATTTTTTTCATTACCTTATTTAATTCTTTAGAAATAAATTCATTATATTCTTGAAGAGTTTCGCTAAACTTTAAAAATTTTAAATGAACATTTTCATCTTCGCTTTTTAAAAAAGGCAAAACATTACTTCTGTATCTATTTCTTGTATAAATATCTTTAAAATTGGATTTATCTATTCTAAACTCAATGTTTTTTTCTTTTGCAAACTTAATAATTTGTTCTTTAGTTACTTCAATTAAAGGTCTAATTATTTTATAACTGCCTTTATTTACTACTTTTGAAAATCCACTATATCCTTGTAACGTAGAACCTCTAACTATCCTCATCAATATTGTTTCAATTAAATCATCTCCATGGTGTGCAGTTGTTAAAAATTTAGCATTATACTTTTTTATCAAGTTTTCAAAAAAGTTATATCTTATACTTCTAGCTTCATTATGAAAATTATCATCACTATAATTATTAATTACAAAACACTCAAATATTATGTTATTTTCATTGCAATATTTTTCAATGAACATTTGTTCTTCGTCGCTTTCTTTTCTTACTTTATGATTAACATGTGCACAAACAAGATTAATCTTCATTTTCTTTTTTAAATCATTAAAAATATAAAGTAAAACCATTGAATCAGGTCCTCCAGAAACTCCTAATACAACAGTATCTCCCTCTTTAATATGTGATTCGTTTAATATAAATTTATAAACATTTTCCATTAAAGCACACCCTTTTAAATTTTAACAAAATTAAGTAAAAATGTATATAATTATCAAGAAAAAAGTTATCTTTTTACGATAACTCAGTCATCAATTCTAATAATTATTTCGTCATTTTTGCTCATCAAATATTTTTCACGAGCATATTTTGCTATATATTCTGGGTCTTGAAGTTTTGTAATTTGCATCTTTAAATCTTCTTCTTCATCTAATTTTTCATTCATTTCTGTTTGTAATTGTTCTTTATCTTTAACGTTTTTATATATTTGTGTCCAATAACTAAATAGATTACTTAAAAAAAGTACTAATAATGGTATAGTAATTATAGTTAAAAATAATAGCCTTCTTTTTTGTTTTTTAGTTATTCCTTGCATATTATTACAATCCTCCAATTATCATAATTATAGCACAATATTAAAATATAGAACAATTATTTTTTCTGTAGTTTACTTTTGTTTACACTAACTTTTATTATTTTTCTTAATGCTTTAGATTTATTTAAAAATAACAAAAAACCTAAAATTAATAAAAACAGAAAATAAATATGAATTATTCCATCATTTATAAGTATTAACAAAATAAAATATATTAAAAAAACGTTTAAAAAAAACAAAATGTTTATTAGTATATTATATCTTCTTATTTTATAATTTAAAAAATTGTAAAATAAATTATATAAATAACTAAGCACAATTCCAAAGGAAAAAGAAAAAATTAATGATAAAATTTGAAGTTCTAAATTCATTATTTAAATAGTTTTGCCATAATATTTTCGGTTTTTACTTTTTTAGAATTTTCCTCTAAATAACTTATTTGATCAATTTTTCCTTTAATTGAAACCGTACCCTGAAAAGTATCTAATTTTAATAATTCTAAACTCTCTCCTTTAAGTAAAATAAATCCCATATTTGTCTCAATTAAAAATTCAGTTTCATTAAAATTCTCTAATTTTTTTACTCCTGTAATTAAACAATTCTTTCTTTCGCTTATTTGAATAGAATGGTTAAAAGTATTATCTACTTCTCTAATCTTGTCCATATTTTTCACCTCATTAATAATATGCTATTTATAATTTAAATATTAAAAAAAACACCATTAGGTGTTAAATTTTTATTCTTCTTCAGCTTTTGGTTCTTCAGCTTCATCATACGCTTTAAATATAGCATCTTCGAACTTTTTACGAGCTTCTTTAGTTATTGGATGAGCTGTATCTTTGTATTCTCCATCTGCCTTTTTTCTACTAGGCATTGCGATAAATAACCCATTAGCTCCTTCAATAATTCTAATATCACGTACTGCAAATTCATTATCTAAGATTACAGTAGCAATTCCTCTCATACGAGAATTTTCTTTTGCAATCTTTTTAATTTGCACTTCAGTAATTTCCATTAATCATTCCTCCTTAAGCAATAAACTAATTTAATTTTACAACGGTTTTAACAATAAATCAACTTTTTTATTTAAGCTTTAATTCAAGTGTTTTAGTTATTACATCAGAATAGCTAAAACATTTTGTTTCATTTCCATTTACTATTGTAAATAAAAATGGGTAAATTGCTTCTATTTTGCCTTCAAAATTTTCAAATTTATTTCTTCCAATATTTACTTTACAAGTTACATTTTTTCCTAAGTTTTTTTGGATTTCTTCTTTTATACAATCTATATTCATATTCTTTTATCTAGGATATCCTACATACATCATTCCTCTAGATTTTAACCCCCCTATTCCATCTTTTCCATATTTAGTTTTAGATAATAAGTCTATTAAGTTTACCTCTTCATTTCTATCACTTAAACTTATTGTTGTAGCAATTATTGCCGGATCTAAAGCATGAATATTTATTCTTTTTGGACTAGATGCAAATGTGGCTCCAGCTTTTATAAGTTCTTCATAATTGCTTTGACACGCTCCAGCTATTATAACTAGTTTATCATTAGATTTTTCATATTTTCTGGCTATTTTAACTGCTTCAATAAAATAGTCACTATTTTTATACTCTCCCATATTTTCTTTTCGCTTTTTATAATAAGCATCATGCCCAGTAATAATTAAAATATCTGGATTTACCTCTTTTAAGTATTTTAAAAGTTTAACACCTAGTTCTTTTTCTTCAATATTAACTCCAAAAGCTAAAACATTTGCTTTTTTATAAAAATTCATACATCTTTTTAAATACATTTTATCACTATCAATATGTAAAACTCTACCAGGTAAATAAAAATATTCATCTCTATCATTTTTTATTAACTCATTTATTCTTTTAGTATATTCTTCATCATTTTCTAATATTTTCTTCTCTAATTTTTTTAAATCTTCTTCTGGAGAATCTGCTTCTAATCTAAAATCTATTCCTCTTAAGTAGCAAATTTTATCTTTAATATCAATTACTTCAAATACAATATCATTATTATATGAATTTCTTGTAACAAAATCCCCGATTTTTATCATTTTATCACCTAATAAATATATGCTGAAACTAAAAAAAATATCTAACTTAAATAGTCAGATATTTTAATAAAGTCTTCTAAAGATAATTCTTCTGCTCTTACAGTTTCCTTTAATTTTAAATCTTTAAACATGTTTTCTATAGGGTAATTTTTTAAATTGTTTTTTAATGTTTTTCGTTTTAACTTAAATGAATCTTTAACTACTTTAAAAAACAATTCTTCATTTTTTGGCTTATTTAATCTTTCTTTTTTATTAAATTTTAATACAATACTATCAACATTAGGAATTGGATAAAAACATTTTTTTCCAACATTAACAACTTTTTTTATTTCATAAAAATAATTTAAGTATACAGTTAATGAACTATATTTTTTAGAATGTGGTTTAGCTAAAAATCTATCCCCAACTTCTTTTTGAACCATGAACACTAAAGATTTAATATTTAATTTTGATTCAGTGATTTTATTTATTATAGGTGTCGTAATATAATATGGTAAATTTGCTACAAAATAAATATTATTATAATCATTTTGGTTTATTATTTTTTCTAAATCAATTTTTAAAAAATCAGTATAGATTATCTTTGTTTTTTCATCTTCTAATTCTTTTAAATACTCTTTTAACCTTAAATCAATTTCAAAACATAAAATATTACAATTTTTTTCTTTTAATTTTTTTGTTAAACTTCCATTCCCTGGGCCTATCTCTATTATCAAATCATTTTCTTTAGTATCTATACTATTAACTATTTTATTCACTATATTCTTATCAGTTAAAAAATTTTGGCCTAAAGACTTTTTAAAATTAAATTTTTCCAAAGTTACCTCCTAAAAAAATAGGATTTTTACCATCCTAATCTTAATACTTCAAATTTTTTATTATTCACAGAACCAATATATTTAATTGCATATGAACTAGATTCAGAAAGTAAGTCTACTTTATTTCCAGAAACTCCTCTATCTAACGCAATCGCAACAATTGGCTCAGCAGAAACTGAAGAATGATTAAACCTAATTATTGTTCCACATGGATAATCACTACTTGTAGCAACTATTCTTATCTTTCCATATTTTTTATCATTATAATAAACACCATTTTCTTTAACTGATGTACCTGTACAAGCAAGGTTCCCTGAACAACCTGGACAATCAGCAGAATAACCAGTTAAAGTCCCAAAAAAGGTTTTAATTGGCTCAATACTTTTTCTAATTATTACTTTTTTTCGTGCTTCAGCTTTCGCTATTTCTGTTTTTATTTCTTTTTGTTTTTCAGCAATTACATTAACTGACATTTTTTTATTTAAGTTTTCGTTTGTAATTTTAGAAGATTGAAAAAAAGTGCTGTTACCTATAAAAAAAATAACCACAGTTAGTATTGTAAGTTTTAAAATATTAAGTAAATTTCTCATATTTTACACCTCAAAAATACTAAAAGGATTATATCATAAGTAGATTTATATGTCAAAAATCGATAGTACATTATTAGTTGTTATTTTTTCAATTTCTTGTAAGTCTTTATCAAAAAACATAGATAAAAACTTTGCTACTGTTAATACATATTTTGGTTCATTTTTATATTTTCTAAATGGTTCTGGAGTTAAAAATGGACAATCTGTTTCTAAAACTATTGAAGATAGTCCAATATTTTTTAAAACTTCTTTTATATTTTTACTGTTTTTAAAAGTTACAATTCCATTAACTCCTAGTAAATAACCCATTTTTATATACTCTTTTGCAGTTTCTGTGCTTCCACTAAAACAATGTATTATCCCTTTGACTTTATATTTTTTTAATATAGAAATAGTATCTTGTGTTGCTTCTCTAGAATGAATAATTACGGGTAAATTATATTTTTCAGCAATTTTTAATTGTTCTTTAAATAATTTTATTTGTATATCTTTATTCTCTTTTCCATAATAGTAATCCAACCCTATTTCACCAATAGCAATAATTTTCTCTTTGTTTATAATCTTTTCTAATTCTTCAATCTTATCAATATTATCCTTAGCACTTTCTGGATGGATGCCTACTGCTGGAAAAACATTTTTATATTTTTTTGATATGTTAATTACTTCATAAGAAGTACTAATATCAGTAGCGCAATTTATTATTTTTTTTATATTGTTTTTCATGGCATTTTCTATTACTTCATCAATATTTTCAAAGAACTCACTTAATACATGAGCATGAGAATCAATTAACATTAATCAATATCAAAGTAGTTTACCGCATATAACTGTATAAGATAATAAGTAAATAATACAGTAAACGCAGTTGTTAAATAGTTTTCACAAGAGATAAAGTAACAAAAAGATATAGCTTCACAAAATATTATAATAAGACAATTTAATACGAAATGTAAATCTAATTTTATTTGTTTTCTTCTTAACTTATTCTTCTTACCGATCATATTGTCCTCGTATAATCAATCTTATAGAAATATTAATCTATTTGATTGATCCCTTTCTATTTATATTTTTGATTTATTATACAACTAATTGTA